>Ga0315312_1001282_pt1 | contig 20298 bp, 22 predicted proteins | sample TDP7_MG_FD_203629 | JGI IMG/M metagenome (GOLD analysis project Ga0315312, IMG submission 203629) | Freshwater sediment microbial communities from Lake Towuti, South Sulawesi, Indonesia - TDP7 | ecosystem: Environmental > Aquatic > Freshwater > Lake > Sediment | place: Indonesia: South Sulawesi... | reverse complement strand
AGGTTCTTGTATCCAGCAACTGACTCTTTAGCTGCTTTACCTAACTCCAAAATTTTATGTGCATATTCGTACAATGTTTCACCTTCTTTAGTTAAATTCAACTCTCTTGTTGAACGGTCAAATAACTTCGTCCCAAAATATTTTTCCAAATTATGCATTTGGAAACTCACTGTTGGCTGGGTTATAGACATCTCTTCTGCAGTCTGGGAAAAACTTCTATTCTCTACAACTTTGCAAAATATTTCTAAGGTTCTTAAATCCATCTTTCTAACGTAGATTACACAGATTTGACCGCGGATTACGCAGATAAACCAAATTATTTGTGGTGTATGGCTTGCCATGCACTCAACGTAGTGCATGGCGGAGGCGTGTAGGAATCGAACCTTACCCTCCCCGTTTTATGAAGAGCACTGGTTTTGAAGACCAGGAGGCCCACCAGGACCCTTCCGCCTCCGTTAAAGTCGTGCTCAAGAAGGGGATATCCCCTTTATTGCGTTCAGACGCTCTGACACGCTGTTAGTCAGAGTCGTCTTCACTGTTATCCCCTTAAGAGGAATATTAGCGAATATTCGCGAATATTTTTCTATTCGTGTACATTCGTGTTCTCTACGCAAGAATTCTTTTGTCAGCGATTCTTTTGGTGAATTTTATTGTATCAAAATATTGTAAGATTGGCAATGTATACTTTCGTGAAGAATTTAGTAATTGACGATATTCACTTACGGTAATACTACCATTTTTTGTTAGATAATCCTTTAGAATCTGTCTCGCTTTTTCAAGGCTATCTCTATGAAGAAACATTCCCTTTTCCAATTCAACCAAAGTACCAACTTCTAAAAGGGAAGAAAAGATCCCTGTTACTGCTTCGGGTTTAGTCTTTAAATTAGCAATAACTTCTTCAATTATCGGAGGAGTAAATTGTTCCTTCAAATAAAAATTTTCAATTTGTATTTTTATTTTTTCCTGTTCCGGCGTGTAGCGTATACGATGTTCGGTTAGACGCATTTTATCTTTTTCTAAGATTATACAATTTTCTTTAATTAACCCGTCTAAACAAAAATCATAGACCTTTTCATCAAGTTTTAATTTTGAACGTATTTCTTCCTTGGAAACATTTAGTTTTAACGGTTCCCGTGAATGAAATTCTTTTAATGTATCCAAAATTTTCTTTTTTAGTTCAGCAAATTTTTCTTTATGTATCAATAACTGTCCGGGTTGTAGCCAAAGAATTGTATTTTTTTGTATTAAAACCTGTAAAACCTTCTCTATTTCGGACTTACCTAAATTAATCAGTTTGGATAAGTCAGCAACTGATAATCCGCCACCAGCGGACAATAATGTCTGTTCAATTAAATCTTCAGTTGTGCCTTTTTCATAGGCGGTTAACTCCTGGATTACTTCTTTTTTAAATCTTTTATGTTTTTTGGGATGAGCATTAAGTATTTCACCACCACCTATGGTCAGCATCGGTGAATATAACCTTACAATAAAACGGTCACCCTTTATTCCGGTGGTCAATTGTTCTAATCTAAACTGTACTAAACCATCTTCACCGGGTTTAATTACTTCCTTGTCTAACAAAATTATCCTGCCTAAAAATTCACCCGTGCCTAAATATAAACGTATCCGTGCGCGATTCTGTAAAGGTTGCTCCAAAGTCTCTAATAAGGTTAAATGTGCATCAATTAGACTTGTTGAGGAAAGGTAACCAGGTTTACTGAGAACATCACCACGCATAAGTTCCTCAGTTTTTATCCCAGCAAGATTGACTCCTATACGTTGTCCAGCAAGTGCTTGACTGATTTTACCCTTATGACTTTGTATTTGTCTTACCCGTGTTTTTGACCCTCTCGGCAAAATTTCTACCTCATCATCAATCTTTAAGATACCATTTACTAAAGTGCCAGTAACTATTGTACCAAAACCTTCCATTTTGAATACTCTATCTACAGGTAAACGAAACGGTAAAGAAGTATCTTTGGTTTGAACTTTTTGTGTAATTTCGTCAATGGATAACTTAAGATTTTCTATTCCTTCACCAGTTACACTGGAAAAATATATCACTGGCGCATCTTTCAGGAATGTATTATTCACCAATTCCTTAATACTGTCCGTAACTAAATCTAACCAATCTTTCTCTACTAAATCGGTTTTAGTGATTACAATTATCCCCTTTTTGACACCTAATAACCTCAGTATATCCAAATGTTCACGAGTTTGTGGCATTACACCTTCATTTGCAGCAACTATAAACAAAACCAAATCTAATGCACCAACACCAGCAAGCATATTCTTGATAAAATGTTCATGTCCGGGAACGTCAATTATCTCAGCACAGTTGCCACTGGGTAAATTCAAATAAGCAAAACCAATATCAATGGACATACCTCTCTCTTTTTCTTCTTTCAACCGGTCAGTATCAATACCAGTTAAGGCTTTGATTAAAGCAGTTTTACCGTGGTCAACATGTCCGGCAGTGCCAACAACAATATGTTTCATTTCATCTGTTGAAAAGCGTTCACAATAATATTGAAATCTTGTTCTCTTAAAGTACGTGTATCTAAAAGCAGTTCATCTTCAGAAACACGAGCAAATATTGGTGGATTATTCAAACGTAATTCTTTCGCTAATTCATCAACTTTTAGTTTATCTGGTTTTACAGAGACCAGTTTTGTGGCAATATTTTCTGTTGGTAAGGAACCACCACCAACTTGACTAAAACCGTCTTTGACACTAATCTTGCCGATTTTCGTCTTTTCTAATTCTGTAGCCAAATTTTTTGCCATCTTTTCAATTTCGGCTATCGGCTTAAACAAAATCTGGTAGACAGGTATATTTTCAATTGCTTTCTTTTCATCAAGATAAAGTTTTAATGTTGCCTCTAAACCTGCTAAACACAATTTATCAATCCTTAAAGCACGAGCCAGAGGATTCTTTTTCATTTTTGACAGTAAATCCTTCTTTCCGACAATCACACCTGCCTGTGGACCACCAAGAAGTTTATCACCACTAAAAGTAACAATATCTGCACCTGCCTTGACACTTCCCTGGGCTGTTGGCTCGTAAGTAAAACCATATTTTGTTAAATCAATTAAACTACCGCTACCAAGGTCATCCATTACAATGAGGTTCTTCTCTTTACCTAATTTAACTAATTCTTCCAAAGGAACTTCCTCACTAAACCCCAGAATACGAAAATTTGAAGTATGCACATGTAATAGGATTGACGTGTTTTCAGTTATTGCGTTTATGTAGTCCTCAATGTAGGTTTTGTTAGTTGTCCCTACTTCAACAAGTCTCGCACCACTTTTTTTCATTATCTCGGGTAAACGAAATGAACCACCAATTTCAACAAGTTGTCCTCGTGAAACGATAACTTCTTTTCCTTCTGCAAAAGTATTTAATGCTAAAAGCACAGCACCAGCATTATTGTTTACCGCAAAACCTGCCTCAGCACCGGTTAAAAGAGGTAAAAGTTCAGCAAGATGCATATCTCGTGAACCTCTTTTCCCGCTTAAGGTTTCAATTTCAAGATTACAAAAATTATCACTTACCACCTGAACTGCTTCCTTTGCCTCCTCACTTAAGCAGGCACGTCCTAAACCGGTGTGCAAGATTATGCCGGTAGCATTAACTGCTTGGGTAAGGCTCGGCTGCATTTTTTTCTTTACACGAGTAACAATTTCTTCAACCAAATTCTCCATTACTAAAGTTTTCGGAGATCCCGCCAAGGCGGTGACTTGTTTCAATTCTTTTTCTGACAATTTTCTTAGTCCACCAAAATAAGAACGGATACTCTCAACTACAAGCATCCGTGGTGCATCTTTAAGCAAATTTTTCACTTTTACCTGCTGCAACATCTCCTCAACTGACGGAATCTGTGCTAAATGACTTTGATGCTTCTTGACTGTTTTTTTCATCTTTTTTCTCCTAAATTTAAGTTACCTACTACTTTCCACCGTCCCCGTTTTCACAACACCCAATTGCCAAGCCGATGGTCAAGGATGTCCACGATGGCCAAAGCAATGACCATCTAACCTATCGTCGGAGACCGCTGGCGGAAGTTGGGGTCGCGTCTTGACTTTTGACATTTTGAACTTCTTGAAGCTTGGTGTCACACTTGACTAACTCGCCTCCCCGAAGTTTCTCGCCTCGTCTCCGAGTCGAAGCGGGCGGGCGAAGCGGGATTGACTTGCTCGGGTCAAGAAGTGTAACCCCTCATCCCACCTCCGATGGAGTCCGATACTTCATTGGACTCATACGGAGTCATCGGCCCTCTCCCCTAAGGGGAGAGGGATGGGTGAGGGGATAAACACTTGTGTTCGGTTTTGCCAGAAATAATTTCTAAAGCGTGAGGGATTACCGGAAGGATAAAACCTAAGTTTTCTTTTACTGCACGTTCACTACCGGGTAGATTAATAATCAAGGTTTTCTTTCTTAGTCCAGCAAGAGCACGGGATAAAAGGGCAAAAGGTGTCTTCTTATACCCCTGAATACGCATTATTTCACCAAACCCCGGTATTTCGTAATCAATAACTTCCTTTGTCGCTTCCGGGGTAACATCACGTTTGGCTAATCCCGTCCCACCGGTAGTGAAAATCAAGTCTAATTTATCTTTATCTGCCCATTGTTTAAGTTTTTGAATAATCATTCTTTTTTCGTCAGGGATAAGCCTATAGCGCACAACTTCTGCGCTTAGTTCTTTTTCAACAATTTTCTTAATTAAGGGACCGGATGTATCTATTCTCTTCCCTTGATACCCTTTATCACTGCAAGTTAGGATTCCAACACAAATTTTCACGAATTATTACTCCCCACGAATAAATACGAATATTTATTATTCGCGAAAATTAGCGATTTTTTTTATTCGTGTTAATTAGTGTTATCTTATCGCCGACTTTTATTTTCCCACCTTTAAGAACCTTAGCGAATACACCTTCTTTTGGCATTAAACAGTCACCAACAAGTTTTCTTATTGCACAACCTAAATGACATTCTTTGCCAATCTCACTGACTTCAAGCACTGAAGACGGAAAACTGAACACCGAAGACTGCGAAAATATCTTTATCTGGTCACCAATTCTTATTTTGTTCCAATCAATCCCTTCGGTAGTAATATTCTCCGCAAAATCACCCGGTTTTACTCTTCGCTCAACGCTCTTCGCCCTTAGCCAACTTTGAACTCTTTCCCAGCCGAGTAAACTTACTTCACGATTTGTGCCTGCATGTGCATCACCAAGAAGACCGTAGTCCTTCCTTAATATCCCTTCACCAATATTTTTTTTGCTTACACCTTTCTTTTTGCTGAGATTAACCGCTATAATCTTCCCTTCGTTTCCAATATCCACTTTTACCACCTTTTTTCTCTAAAAGACAGATATCCTTAATCGTTATCCCACGGTCTACACCCTTTGCCATATCGTATATGGTCAAGCCAGCAAGTGCAACTGCAGTTAATGCCTCCATCTCTACACCGGTTACTGCCTTTGTTTTCACCGTTGAAAAGATTTTTATCCCTTTATTACTAAACTTAAAATCAATAACACAGTCAGTAATCTCTATCGGATGGGTTAAAGGGATTAGTTCACTAACCTTCTTTGCAGCCATTATCCCAGCAATTTTTGCAGTTGCTAAACAATCACCTTTACTAAGTTTATTCTTTCTAATCAAAGCCAAGGTATCCTTTTTCATTAAAACAGTAGCACAAGCGCTTGCTTCACGATAAGTTTCTTCTTTCTTACTTACATCAACCATTTTTATTTTTCCTTTCTTGTCAAGGTGAGTTAATTTTTTCATCTTAGTAAACCAATAATTTCTAACTTAATTAACCTCCTATCTTTGCCATTTCTCCTCTGAACTCAAAATTATGCCCTTTTGGTTTTTTGTTGACCGCATCAATTAGCGTATCCCGTAAAAGACCAACTTTTTCTTTTCCATTTTTCACCTGCCGTAAGATATTTTTTATATTCAATACTTCACGAGAAGCAAGACAAGGTCTTAGTTTACCATCACTGGTTAACCGTAAACGGTTACATTGGTGACAGAAAGGTTTACTGCCTGGAGTGACAAAACCAACGATATGTTTACCAACCTTATAATATCTTGCTGGACCAGCACCCGCAACTTCTGCTTTCAAGGCACCATTTTCTTTAATCTTTCTTTCCACTTCGCTTAAAGAAAGATAATAATCTTTAGCCATAAAGGGCATAAATTCAATAAACCGTACAATATGCCTATTATCTGAAAAATTGATAAAATTTTCAATTTCGTCATCGTTTATATCCTTCATTATGACAACATTTATCTTTACTGAAGAAAAACCTACTTTTTCTGCTTTTTCAATGCCTAAAAGTATATCTTTTAACTTGTTTTGTCCGGTTATTTTGCTAAATTTATTCTCGTTAAGTGTATCCAGACTAATATTTATTTTCTCTAAGCCGAGGTCAAACAAATTTTGTGCATATTTGTTAAGAAGGATACCATTCGTAGTTAAAGAGTAGTTCAAACCCAGCAAAGCGCATTTTTTTAAAAAGTTAATTATTCCTTCACGTAAAAGTGGTTCTCCTCCGGTGAAGCGAAATTTTCTTATACCCAATGTTTGGGCAACTTTAATAATCTTAATTATTTCTTCGTAGGTCAAAATATCTTCACGGGGAAGCCAGTTGAAACGTTCCTGAGGTGAACAGTAGACGCAGCGTAAATTGCAGCGGTCAGTAATTGAAATTCTTAAATAGTCAATTTTGCGATTGAATCGGTCAATTAACATAAGAAATTTGTTTAAGTTGTACGTTCTTTAAAAATATGTACTGCTGACGCTTTAAATGCAAGATAAATTGACTTATAGAGTTGCAAATCTAATTCCTCTTTTGATTTCTTGGTTACCATTGCTTGAAAAGGTAGACCATTAACATCAACTTTTACCAAAAAAATTGCTCCCCGCTGTTCAAGGTCAATAATTTTGCCAAGAAAACAGTTCCGTGCACTTGAATGCAATGCGTCGTTAGAAAGAAGAATTTCTTCAGGACGCAGAGCCGCGTGAACCTTCCCTTCTAATTCGGTAACTATTTCAATTCTTAAATTACCTGAACAGAAAAATTTATTCCCATTTTCTTCAATAATTTCACCTTGCCAGATATTCTCCAGACCGATAAATTCAGCTACAAAAGAAGAATATGGTTGAGTAAAAATCTGTTCCGGTCGTCCTTCTTGGACAATTTTGCCTTGGTTAAGTAGATATATTTTCTGACCAAAACGTTCTGCTTGCAAAAGATTATGTGTAGCCAATACTATTGTCATTTTAAGTTGAGGAAGTAAATCTTCAATAATTCGTATACTTAAAGGGTCAAGGTCACTTGTTGGTTCATCAAGAAATAAGAGTTCCGGTTCCAAAACTAAGCCACGGGCAAGAGCAACCCGTTGTTTTTCACCACCGGATAAATTTCTTGCCGGAATATTTCTTAATCTATCTAACCCTAACATTTCTAAAATTTCGTCCACCTTTTGTTCAATATTCTTTTTGTGATGTATCCTAAGCCCATAGGAAACATTAGCGTAGACCGTATCATTAAACATTATTGGATTTTGCATTACCATAACCATTCGTCTCCGTAACTCTAACCTATTCCTGTAGCCTGTAACCTGCAACCTAAGACCTGCCTGATTATAAAACACTATCTCACCAGTAGTCGGTTCTTCTAACAAATCTAAGATTCGCAAGAGCGTTGTTTTTCCTGCACCGTTAGGACCGAGAAAACAGGTAATCCTATTTTCTTCAATTTCCAAATTTATGTCTTCAAGTACTCTTTTCCCATTAAACCTTTTACTTAGATTTATTGCTCTAATTTTCATTTTAAAGTAAGTCTATCAAAACTGTCATTTAGTCTGAATACGCTGTAAACAGAAATTGATAATGAAAGCCACAATTAAAAGTATTATCCCTAAAGCGATACCTAATTCAAAGTTACCTTTCATCGTTTCTAAAGCAATAGCCGTAGTCATTACCCTTGTGTAACCTTTGATATTACCACCAACAAGTAAGGTCATACCCGTTTCACCAATTATCCGTGCGAATGCAGTAATCAATGCTGCTAAAAGTGCAAACCGTGCTTCTTTAATCAGCATTAGAACCATTTGTAAATAGTTCGCCCCAAGAGAGAGGATTGTTTCTCTAACTTCTTTTCCTAACTGTTTGAAAGCAACGAAAGATAAAGAGGCAACAATGGGTGTTGCCAAAATTCCTTGTGCAAGAATCATAACTTGAGGAGTATAAAGTAACCCTAAACTACCTAACGGTCCCTGACGAGTAAAAAATAAATAAACCAAAAGCCCAATACATATCGCAGGGAGTGCCATCCAAGTATGCAGAATATTTACCAAAAGAGTGCTAAATCTATTTGGACTTAAATTTATTTGGGCAAGAAAAAAACCTAATGTTAATCCTAAACAGGTAGATAAAATTAGTCCACAACCGGAAACAAACAAAGATAAACCTACAATCTCCAAAATTTCAGATTTCGGTGGGAATAGCATACCTAATGCGTTACCTATTGCTTCAAAAAGTGGATTCATTTACCTGAAAAAGAGAAAAACCAAACTTGTCTTTACCAAAATTCTTAATTATCTCTTGCCCCTCACCGCTACGTAGATACTCAACGAATTTTTCTCCTAAAGAATAATTCACCTTGGGGAATTTTTTGGGTGAAACTAAAATAACTGAATAAGGATTAAATAGTTGGGCATCGTCTTTTACTAATTGCTCTAAATCTGGTAATTCCTGCCGATGGACAATATAGGTTGCTGAATCAGTTAAACAGTATGCTTGCTTCTCCTGAGCAACCCTTAATGTTGTCTCCATACCGCTCCCGCTACCAATATACCAACTACCTTTGGGAATTAGTTCTGCTAATTTCCAGAGAACAATTTCTTTCTTGTGTGTACCTGAATTATCCGCACGGGAAACGAAGAATGTTTTATTTTGATATATCTTCTTCAGTGCTTCAATAATATCTTTGCTGCTCCTAACTTTTGCTGGGTCAGTTTTTGGTCCGACAAGAATAAATTTGTTAGAGAAAATCTGATATCGGGAAGTCCCGTAACCTCCGGAAACAAATTCCTCTTCCGCTTGCGGGTCATGAACTAAAAGACAATCAGCGTTACCGTCTCTTCCTAAACGAAACGCTTGCCCACTACCTACAGCGATTATTTTGATTTTTACATTATACCTTTTTTCAAACGCTGGCAAAAGCACATCAAGAAGACCGCAATCGTCTACACTTGTAGTTGAGGCTAAAGTAAAAATTTTTATTTTCGGTGAACAAGTTAACGAGAAAAATGAAAGTCCTAAGATTAAAAATTTTTTCATTGAAGATAGAGATATTTTATTGGATTAGAAAAAATTTGTCAAGGTAGGAAAGAATTTCCCGCTTTGCCAGCGAGGCGAGTAGGTTATTTTACTTCTTCCATTACTAACTCAATAATTTTTGGTATCCTTTTCCTTATCACTGGAGATAATTCCATACCCCAAGAAGAAAAATCTTTTGGTTCAATACCAATAATTACTGCTTCCGGATATTTCCCTAATTGACCAGCTAAGTGCAACGCTTGCTGGAAATCAATCTGATGTAAGGAGAGAATTTTATTTGTATCAGTTTTTAAGTTTTCGGGAGTAAGACGATAAATTGTACCCGGTTTACGCCCACCACGCACACTATCAATTACAATAACTTTTTTTCGTCCTTCCATATAGGATAAAAGGTCCAATCCGGCAGTGCCACCATCCATTATCTCAACATTTCTGAAACGAGCACGTCTGAATAGGTGCATTTTCTTCATTTTCTGAACAACATGAATACCAACTCCTTCGTCTTTTAAAAGTAAGTTGCCAATACCTAAGATTAGTATCGGCTTACGTGTTTTAGTATTTTTGAAATAAACACCTGTTTTTTTCACTTTTGTTATCCAAAAAAGAAGACCCCATTTTTTTATGGGGTCTCTTTCTGATGAACTTTTTTGTTCCCGCCTGCCAGAGTCCCAACGTAACGTCGGGACGGCGGGCAGGTATTTCCCGCTAATCACCCTCGCGGCTTAGGCTGCAGGTTGCCGTTCAATGAAACGTTCTTCTTTTTCTTTATCCTGGTAACCGGTAATTATACCTGTAAGGGTGAACGGATAAAGAACTACACCTAAATAGAAATGCAGGGCTACCGTAACAATAAACAACCAGCAAGCAACAAAATGTACTACGCGGACATTACGTAACCCGCCACAGAGGTCAATCACCCAAGCAAGTTTTGCTGGCCAGTAAAGAGCAAATCCAGTGAACGCCTGAATGATGAGTAGAAACCACCAGCCAAAATAGGTTGCTCTCTGCCCGGGATTATATTTACCAAAATCAGGATGTTTTGGCTTTAAGAAAAGATAGAAACCAATCATCGCCGGAAGATCACTGATTGCCTTACCGGTCGGGAAAACAAATTCCTTAATATCACCACTGGCTAAGGAATAATACACACGAAAAATGAATGTGAAAGTAATCAAATACATAAAGATGAAATGTACCATCCGTGCTGAGTTCAATGTACCAAAAACATTAAATCCACTTGGATAGGAAATGTTTAATCCGCTTAAGATTAAAAGAAGCATAGAAATCAAATGTAGCCCATGACAAAGACGTGCAATACCCGTGTGTTTTAAGACTTTCTCCATAATCGTCCTCCTTGTAAAAATGATTCAAACAAGGGATGGAGGCGGTCAATTTAAATTCCCTTCTTTATTTTGGGGAAGCCGTTGTAAGACCGCCTCCAAATATAACATTTATTAAACCTCAAATACCTTATATTGTTCCCGTGCATCAGGAATAACAAGATGTACTGCACAGGCAATACAGGGGTCAAATGAACGAACTACACGAACTACTTCAATTGGGTTATTCGTATCTTTAACCGGTGTACCGATTAATGCCTGCTCAATCGGTCCAGGTTGACCCTTATCATCACGGGGTGAACCATTCCAAGTTGTCGGAACAACAAGTTGATAATTAGCAACTTTACTGTTTTCTATCCTCATCCAATTTCCCAAGGCACCACGCGATGCTTCAGTTAAACCCATACCCTCACCTTCTTTAGGAATGGTGTAAGGTGTATGTGTCGGCTTACCCGGTTGCAGTTGCAATACCCATTTCTCCATTGCTTCAGCACATATTTTTGCCTCAAGTGCACGTGCTGCATGACGACCTAAAACCGAGAAGGCTTTAGTTGCTGGTATCCCGAGCGCCTCCGCTGTCTTCACTAAGATTGGATTCTGGGTACGGTTGACAAACATCCGTGCTAAAGTACCAACCTCATGCACTTTACCGTCATAGCGTGGTGCTTTCAACCAAGAATATGCTCCTGTTTTATCCAGTGCCGGTGCCGTCTTACCCTTACTTGGATGCAGCCCACTGCAATCATCAGTATACCAAGAATATTTTACATACTCGGTAATCTTAGCTGGGTCAAATTCGGTATCTTTCCCATCAGTGAAAGTGCCCGCCTTAATCAGTTTTTTCTTCCCATCAGCACTCTCCGGATAAACACCGTAAGAAAGTAGATTCTTGCACCCAGCACCAATATCAAAGTAATCAGCATAAACTTTCGCTACCGCAACTACTGTGGGCACATAAGTATTGTCAATAAACGCCTTAATCTCCTTCAGCCGCCAGAGAAAATCAGCAATTTTGTCAACACTTACAGTCTCAGACACTCCTCCAGGAACATTGGCACAAAGATTCGGCATTTTACCACCGAAAATAGCAAGCATCTCGTGGCATTTCATCCGGATATCCAATGCCTGGATATATTGTTGCACCGCCACATCATTTACTGCCTTCGGTAAACGGTAATCACCTTTATAGCGTGGAATAAAGGGAGGAATATCCGGTCCGACTACATAATCCAGAGCGGCGAGATGATAGAAGTGAAGAATATGCGACATCAGGTTATTACTTGCCTGAATTAAGTTACGTAGAATTCTACCATTTTCCGGTGGGTTAACATCAAAAGCATCATCAGCACATAAACACGCAGCCTGCGTGTGTGACACTGGTCAGACCCCTCAGACCCGACCTACAATTACATGCGGGTCTACGGGATTCCTACCTTTAAGTATGGTTTCAATTCCACGATGCATTGTTCCTGAACTATGGGCATTAACAACTTTACCACCCTCAACTTCCACTTCAATTTTTAAATGTCCCTCAATCCTTGTTACCGGATCAATTACTACCTTCTTTGCCATTTCTTCCTTCCCTCCCTTTTCCCTTCAATAGGGATAATCTCGGTGCTAAATGAGTTATATTACCTTTTTGCTGCTTTCCAGCCTACTAAATGCGCGGCTATGCCAGCAGCGGTTACGACTCCTAAAACTTTGCCTACGGTATCCGCAGTTGCTCTAACCCCAGGTAGAACTACACCCGGTGTCCTTTCAAATAGAGGTGATGCCTTGTCTGGCCAACCTGGTTCAGTGCATCCACGACAACCGGCACCGCTCTGAACACACCAGTTAACATGGTTATTCCAACGCCGCTGAGGACAATCAGCATAAGTAATCGGTCCTTTGCAGCCTAATTCATATAGGCATCCTTCCTCACTAAAGTGTTTAGCAAATTTGCCTTCGTCAAAATCTCTTCTCCGTTCACAGTTGTCATGAATACATTTGCCAAAAAATACTTTCGGACGACCATACCGGTCTAACTCCGGCATACCGAAAAGTAGGACATGAGCAATTGTACCAATCATCCAGTCCGGGTGCGGTGGACAACCGGGAATGTTGATTACTGTCTTTTTCAGGTAATCTTGCACCCCTACTGCGCCGGTGTAGTTTCCTGCTGCCGCCGGTATACCACCATAAGTAGCACATTGTCCTACAGCAATAACTGCTTTTGCAGCATTTCCTAATCGTTTGGTTAAATCAGCCATTGTCTTCACTTTACCTTGGTACTCACCAATTTCGCAGTAGCGGTCGTGTTTTGTGGGGATAGCACCTTCAACAATTAAGAAGAATTGTCCGGCTTTCTTTGCAATGGCTTCCTCATAGACTGACATTGCTAAATCACCGGCTGCCGCCATCACATTCGGATGATATTCCAGAGTGATAATCTCCAGTAATACTTCTTTAATGTTTGGATGAACAGTGTTCAATAATGAAACCGAACAACCGGCACAAGACATACCCTGTAACCAAAGTACTGATGGATTGCCTGCAGCAGCTTCAGCTAAAGCCTTATAAATTTCTGGAATAAACATCTGTGACAAACCAACTGCTGCCGCTGAACTACTGCAAATCCTTAAAAACTCACGTCGTGTTAAAGCCATTTTCCTATCCCTCCTTTTGTTAGATCAGAATAACACTTCCGCCTTTCACTAACCGAAAATAAAAAAGGCTAATTACAACCCGCTTTAGGTTTATTGGACTGTAATTAGCCTCTTTCCTTCAACGCCCAAGAAAAAACTGAGAACATTCTCACCTTGCATTCTCGGCAACTTGGCCTCCTACCCGACTTCAGACAAACAAAAGCCGTTAAGCCATACTATCGTGCGAAACATTTTACAAAACTACATTTTTTTTGTCAAGTGTTTTTCAAAAAAAATTTTTTACTTTATAAACCCCGGACATGAGGATGAAGACTTTCCTTCAGGCTGGCGCTTCTCTCAGCAAGAGAAATCATTAACCGTGCAACCATCTCATGAACAATTATTGTATGTGCATTCGCAGTACGCAGATAGAAATTAACTAACCTTTTACGTAAATTTGGGTCGCCTGAGACATTGATTACTAAATCTATTTCTTCACCCATATTAACAATATCCTCAATATTTGCCGTTGTGAAAATACCGTTATCTCGGGCTAAACGCATCCCTTCAGTGTTCAGATTCAAATCACAAACACCCATAATCTTAATATAAGGAAATTGCAAAAATTCTTTAATTAACGGTGTCCCGGTTCTTCCTGCGCCGATAATACCTATCCTTACCACTTCACCTTTTGTAACCATATTCTTCACCTCCCCAAATCCCAAGATTCCCGAGTAACCGAATTTTACAAGATTAGACCTTTACTGTCAAGGGCTTAAAGAAATCTTTTTTCTTTACCAATAGTAACTGTTGCCGTATACGCAGCATCCTGGTAACTTCATCAGGTGAGGGTCCCCCATACGATTTTCTTCGTTTGATGATATGTAAGGGGTCAGTAATTTCTTTAATTTTTCCTTGGGTAAGGTGAATTTCTTTTCCGAGTATTGATTTACTAATTTTCCCAACCTGTTCAGGTGTAATTTCAGAAAAGCCCTTCTTTTGCAAAATTAATCTCTTAATAAGGTTACCGACAAAAAAATGTGCCTCACGGAAAGTTCCGACTTGTCCGGATTCTTGCAAGTATTCAGCAAAATCAATTGCTCCAATATAGTTTTTTTCTAAAATTTCGCTAATCCGTTCTTTGTTAATTTTCAAAGTGGTAATAATTCTTTGCATTATTTTAATTGAAGATTTAGTTAGGTCAATAATTTTCCATAACGCTGGTTTTAATTCCTGCAACTCTTGATTATAGCCAGTTTCTAAACCCTTAAGGCTATTATATAAATGGCTTAGTAGACCAGTAACAAGGGATGTCTTTCCTTGAAGTATCTCTAAAGTTGATGCATTTTTTTTCTGTGGCATTGCTGTAGATATATCCGTGAATTCATCTGCTAATTCAACAATACCGTATTCAAAAGTTGACCAAAGAAGTAAGTCTTTCCCAAGACGACTTAATGAAAGCATAATCAAAACCAATTCATTTGCTAACTCAAGTAGAAAATCACGGTTTGATACAGCGTCAATACTATTTTCTAAAATACCTTCAAATCCAAGCAACTGAGCAGTATATTTTCGGTCTATCTTTATAGTGGTACCAGCTAAAGCAGATGCACCGAGCGGGCATAAATTCACTCGCCTGTAAATTTCTTTTAGACGGTCTAAATCACGTAAGAAAATGTCTCCGTAGGAAAGTAAATAATGTGCGTAAGTAGTAACTTGTGCTGGTTGCCGATGGGTGTATCCTGGGAAAACGGTCTCCCGATTCTTAGCGGCATTTTTCAGTAAGCTATATACAAAATCACTCAAAAGTCCCGCAACAAGGATTAGCTCCTCCCGTAAGTATATCCGCAAATCTGTTGCGATTTGATCATTTCTACTTCGTCCTAAGTTAATTTTTCCACCAACCTTCAATCCACAACTGTCTATCACATATTTTTCTACAAACGGATGAATATCTGTAAACTGTATCTTTAGTGAACTAATTAATTTTTTAAGTTCACCAGTGTACCATTCTTTTTTAAATTTTTTTAATGCCCAGAGAATTTTTTTCAATTCATTTTTGGAAAGATATTTTTGTTTTGCTAACATTAAACAGTGCGCCTTAACAACAATAAGGTCAATTTCAATAATTCGTTTATCTTCCTCTAAACAACTAAGGTATTCTCTGGCAATTGGTGCCATTTCTTTTTCTAAACGAGCACGAAATAAGTTTGTTTTCATTTTTTTGAACAAATTTTTAAGTTATTTTACTAAAGTATGCAAGGTCTGTCAAATAAAAAAGAAGCCTTTTCTTTGTTGAATCAAAGTTACTAACAATTTCTAAATTCAACAAAAATGTAAAGGCTTCCTTTTTAATCAAAAAGGATTATACTTGTGTACGAATCCAAGCAAATTTCTACTTCTCAAGCGTGTTCGCTCTTATCTTTTCCCACCACGGCGCATTTTCGCACGTGAAATGTCACCCTGTTTATCAACAAAATACAAGTATCCATTGGCTTTCTTCACGCCACATTTGGCTACTTTCTCCGGTTTACCACCTTTCTTTCGTCCTCGCGCCATTTTCACCCGAGCAATATCACCGTTCTTGTCAACGTAATAAAGATAACCCTCTACTCTTTTGACACCTACTTTAGTTACCTTTTCGGCCATTGTTTTTTTCACCTCCTTTCAGTTCTTCTAAACTGATTTTATTTAAGATTTCGTTACCATTTTTTTCAGGGTAAACAAAGACACGTCCTTGATAATTCCGAAATATCATTCCTTTACGTGAACGGGAAATTACATATTCAGGACTAATCGGCACCTTACCACCGCCGCCTGGTGCGTCAATAACATAAGTTGGACAAGCGAGCCCACTGGTGTATCCTCTAAGGGATTCAATAATCCTGACCCCTGTGGAAATAGAAGTACGAAAATGTTCAGTCCCCGGTGCAAGGTCACACTGATAGATGTAATACGGTCGGACACGTATTTTTAGAAGTTCATGCATCAGCCTCATCATTATTTTTGGGGTATCATTTACACCTTTAAGTAATACTGTTTGACTTCCTAAAGGGATACCATGTTCGGCCAGGAGTTGACAGGCAGATTTAGTTTCAACAGAAATTTCTTTCGGATGATTAAAATGGATGTTAATATAAAGAGGGTGATACTTCTTTAGCAGTTGACAAAGTTGCTCGTTAATTCTCTGTGGTAAAGTTACAGGTAAACGTGTACCTATACGCAGAATTTCAATATGTTCAATTTGACGCAAATTTTTGAGTACCTCATCCAATCTTTCATCAGATAACAATAAAGGGTCACCACCAGAAATTAAAACATCACGAACTTTCTTATTTTGTTTCAAATACTCATATATTTTTTCTAAATCCTCTTTAGTCAAAGTTTTGCCTTTTTTTCCTACCAAACGTTTACGTGTACAAAAACGACAATAAACAGCACAGATGTCAGTAATTAAAATTAGTACACGATCCGGGTAGCGATGAACCAGTCCGGGCACAATTAAATCTTTTTCTTCACCACAAGGGTCATTTAAATCGTTTACACTCGTACGAAATTCTTCCAACGAAGGAACTACTTGCCGACGTAAAGGACACTCAGAGTTATCCTTGTCCAGAAGGCTCAAGAAATGTGGAGTAATTGCCATTGGTAAACGATCGGTGATATAGTTAATTGCTCTTTTTTCTTCTACGGTTAAGTCAATCCACTTTTCTAATTCTTCTAAACTGGTAACACGATTACGATATTGCCAATGCCAGGATTGCCAATCTTCTCGTGTTACACTCTTGCCTTCCGGGAAAATTTCTTCACAAAACTGCCGTGAAGGTAAAACCCCTTCACTGGCTAACTGGTTCATTTTTTTCTCCCGATGTTTTTATCTGGGATTTTTCTCCACCTCCTTCCTTCTTTTCCTTAAAAAGTTCTATTTGTGGTTCTTCTTTTTTTGTAATAATCCTTTCTTTAAGCCAAGCGTCAATCACATCTTTAGAAAATCGGTATTGTCTCCCAATACGTGAAGCAGGAATTTTTTTCTGACGAATAAGTGCATAAATTTTTGACTTACCGATTCCCAGATATTGTGCAAGTTCTTTTACATCCATTATCTCCTTAATTTTCTTTTCTTCAGCCATTTTTTATTACCTTTTTATATCTTTTCCCAGAATTATACAACAAGTGTCAAATTTTGTCAAGTATTTTTTGAAAAAAATTTTTTTTGCTGGATTTTCTCTTTCTTTACCAATAAAGTTTTTCTTTTGCCATCAATTATACAATAGGAGAAAAATCTTGTCAAGTAGTTTTTGAAAAAAATTTTTTATTTCGGGCTTATCTTAAGGAATAGGTGGGTTGTAGCGGGCTGATGCAAAGGAAAGAATTTTGTTAATCATTTGATTATAGGTAAGACCTATTTGGCGAGCAGTAATTGGCCAGATATCTACCAAAGCCAGAGAAGGTAAGGGATTACATTCCAAAAAATAGGGGTTATCATTTTCGTCAGTACGTATATCAATTCTACCGAAATCACGACATTCCAAGACTCGGTAACATCTTTTGGCTAATTCTTGAATTTTTCTATCTAACTCAGACGAAATTTTCGCCGGACAGATATATTCTACGCCAGTTGATTCAACAAAAGAGTGAATATAAAATTCTTCACCGAGGTCAAGTTTACCATAAATAGCAATCTGTACGACTGGTAGCACTTCCGGTTTTTCATTACCAATAATGCCAACCGTAAACTCTTTACCTTTAATAAACTCTTCAATTAATACTGGTTGGCGATAGGTTTCAATTGCCCATTGCACACGTTCTTTCAATTTTCTGAAATTATTCACAAGTGCATTTTTGTCTAAACCCTTTGATGTTCCTTCATACCGTAACTTAACAATCACCGGGAACGATAAACCCGCTTCGCCTAAGCGAGGCGAGTTGAAGTTTTTTAAATCGGACATCTCATTAACTAAAAGAAATTTTGGTGTTGGTAAACCATGATAGGCAACAATTTTTTTTGCCATTAGTTTATCTAAGGTAAGCGCTTGCGTCAAAGGGTCACTTCCAACATAAGGTACTTCAAGCAGATCAAGTATTGCCGGAACTTGTGCTTCCCGAGAACGAAAATTTATCCCTTCAGCAATATTGAAAATGATATCCACTTTTTCTTTTTTCCCAACAAGAAAATCAAGTAATTTTTTACCGTTACCAATGCGAATAACCTGATGACCTCCTTCTTTCAAAGCATTTTCAATTACAACAATTGTCTCTTCCTTATCAAATTCAGCATACTTATCCACCGGCTCACCGGGCTTAAGTTCATAATCAGTTTTCAAATCGTAAGTTAAACCAACACGCAATTTTTTATCCCTCGCAGAATTTTTCTTGAATAAAAGAATTTTTTTCGCAAAAAGATTATAATAAAAAAATTTTTGCAAGTCAAAAAAAATTTTTTTAAAGGAATTGGGGGGTAAAATTACCGAGAGGAAGCAGAAGCGGAAAGGACGATTTCAATCCTTCAACACGCTCTGGATTGTGGTAATCTTAGTTGAACCACAAGTTTTTCCTTGGCGGCAAATTCTTTTATTTCTTATTCTTTGTTTTATTTTCTAAATAATCCTATTTCCGATAAAATAATCCCAGCTAAAAATAGAATAGTCATAATTATGCTTGCAGGAAGAGTTTTATTACCGATATAGGTGTCACCAACAAATTGCATGACTTGCAACAAACCAACGGAGATAAGCAGTGCCCAGAAAGCCCATACTTCTTTGTTTATTAAACCCGTCCAAACCACAAATAGAACCAAAATGGAAATCGCTAAAGCGGTAGCGTTCATAAGGATTGCCAGGTCCTTTATCGCTGCCACGGTTTTAGGGGTTAATTCAGCTATTTCTTTCTCATCAAATACAACTCTTGAGATAAGCGGATGACTTCCGAAGAAAATAATCTGAACGAGAATAAAAGTAGCCAATAAGGCATTGAACCCACCCCAAATTGAAAGAATAATCGCGCCTATTTTTAACATAGTTTTATTTTATTAAATCCTCAATCGAAACGCCCAACGCTCTGGCGATTTTCGCCATAACAATATTGTTGGGAACGTTCTTGCCCTTTGACAAAAGTGCACACTTGAAATTTTTTCTTCAGTTAGAGAAATAACTCTCTAACATTTGTTTAAGTGTGATTTTACCTTTGTTTGTCTTAAAATATCTTTCTCTTCTTTGAGCGTCTTCTTTATTCAAGTAAGCTTCGTAAAAAATTAATTTGAATGGTCTTCTGAATCTTGTCGATGTATTTTCTCCGTAATTATGGTTTTTTAAACGCTCCTTTAAATCAACGGTAAAACCAATGTATAGTTTATTGTCTTTTTCGCTTTGAAGAATATAAACATAAAACATATTTTTATTTTGCCGTAAACCACTCAATACATTCCGTAAAAAACACTACATTTCGGGTATTACGGCTCTCCGCCATGAACCACTTGAAAAAAACTACGAAGCCATGAACCCGAATAAAATGAGTGGTTCATGGCGGAGAGGGTGGGATTCGAACCCACGATACCGCTTTTCAACGGTATAGCGGTTTAGCAAACCGCCGCCCTCGGCCTCTAGGCGACCTCTCCTCTTCAAAAACCATCGGTGGTATAATCTCTTTTAGTAAATTCTCTTTTGTCACTGTTTGCTCAGAACCTTCTGGTGTCCAAAAAGTGTCCATTTTTGTTCCTAAAAGTTCCATCGCTGAGCGTTTATGCACCGGTGAAAGATGAGCATAACGCAGAGTCATTTCTATCTTCTGGTGTCCCAAAATATCTCTTACAGTTGCCAAATCTACACCAAGCATTACCAGATATGATGCCGCAGTATGCCTCAAGTCGTGAAAACAAAAATCAGCAATCCTGGTCTTTTTCAAAACTCGCTGAAAAATTGTGTCAATACTCTTATATGGTTTTCTTTCCTCATTACAAAAAACATAGACACCA
>Ga0315312_1001281_pt1 | contig 20307 bp, 22 predicted proteins | sample TDP7_MG_FD_203629 | JGI IMG/M metagenome (GOLD analysis project Ga0315312, IMG submission 203629) | Freshwater sediment microbial communities from Lake Towuti, South Sulawesi, Indonesia - TDP7 | ecosystem: Environmental > Aquatic > Freshwater > Lake > Sediment | place: Indonesia: South Sulawesi... | reverse complement strand
GTAGTAGCCGGGGCATCAGGCCGGGGTTGGCTTCAACGCCACCGAAGGCCGAACGGTTCAGGCGGCGGGCTGCAGAAAACCCGCGGAGACCCGCAGGACGTGGGTTCAACTCCCACACCCGGCTCCATACTTCCAGTTCATATCCCTTCCATTTTTCATATAGAGGTGCAATGAACCGCGGCCCTGACAGAATCGACATACACAATCGGAAGCATAGATTTGAGCTAGCTCTGCGAAACTTGGAGCAGGATCCGCAGATAAGCCAAGAGAACAAGACGCTGATCCACCGGTTTGTCACATTCTGTGGAGCTGCTAACCTTAGCGTTGAGAGGCAGCTGATCTACGTTCTGAAGCTCACAGTTCTAGCTAGACTCTATGGAGTTCCATTCGAGAAGGCGACAAGAGACTCTATCGTCAACTTAATGGACATAGTCAAAAAGCGAGGCCTAGCTGAATGGACATATCAGATGTATTGCGTTGTGCTCAAAAGATTCTACAAATGGCTTAGACGAACTGACGAGTATCCCCCAGAGGTCAGATGGCTCAAGGCATCCGTGAGAAACAAGACCAGTGTGACGGCTGACAAGTTGCTCAACGAACAGGAGATCGTCAGACTTGCAGAATGCGCTGAAAACCATCGGGACAGAGCATTCGTGCTAGTCCTGTACGAAAGCGGTTGCAGAATCGGAGAGATCCTAGGGCTCAGGATGAAAGACATAGACTTCGACGAATATGGTGCATTGTTAGGCGTAAGCGGCAAGACGGGAACTCGAAGAATCCGCATTGTGGCTTCCTGCTCCGAATTGACATCATGGATCAATGTCCACCCGGATTCACGCGACCAAGATGCACCCGTCTGGACATGTATTGGAGGGAATGAGCCGCTTTCTTACCACGCCGCTAGGAAGCTGCTTCAGAGGTTAGCGAGAAGGGCCCGTATCAAGAAACGGGTTCACCCTCACATATTCAGACATTCGCGGGCAACAGAGTTGTTGAGGAAAGGTTACAGTTTAGGGAAGCTTCCCGCTCTATTCGGATGGACTCCTGGAACCAAGATGCTCAACGTCTATTCTCATCTTAACGGTGATGATGCAGGCGAGGAGATCCTTAGACTTCATAAACTCATCTCCAACGCGAAGAGTCAGCCGGAATTGACTGTACAATTGTGCCCACGGTGTAAAGAACGAGTATCCAGCGCCTCAAGGTTCTGCCAGAGATGCGGAAGTCCAATGGAGATGGATGAACTAGTCTTCGAAGAAAAGCGTGAAGCGGACTCCAAGCAGGCAGGAGACTTTCAGAAGGACCTCGAAGGCAGCAGAGCTGAGATTGAGCGGCTGCGAGTTGACTTGGCTCTAGCTCATTCAGGAAGGCGCATGCTAGAGGAAGAATTGGCCGCACAGGCTAGAACGCTATCTGAGCTTCGAGAGGAGATGCGTAGAATAGCCAGGGACCTTAAGACCCTGAAGAAAGAAGCCTAAGCCTTCTCTCGATCTCTTCAACCTTCTTAATCCAAGACTCTATAGCCTTGGCGATCTGCTCAACTGGGTCCTCTTTCTCATTCATCTTTCGTCACCTTCCGTATTCTCTCCAAACTTGAACCGCGTTCAGCATCTTGGCCAGAATGGACTCGAACTCTGTTGGGCTTGAGACACGTAATATTCCGCTCTCTTGGCGTAGCAAGCCAGATGCCAGAAGCCTCGCCTTGATAGACCCGTAGGTGCTCACGGTTAGACCATTATTCGAGATATACGTCCTCCACTCTTTGACTTTGTAGGGCTGTCCTTCAATCTGCCTCCGCCGGACATGGTTCATCAGGTCCAACGCCTTCTTAGCCATGTCAACCGAGGTTACGACTATCCGCTCTTTACGAAGATGCTTCAACCTATGAGCGTCAGGCATCGGCTTTGTCGAGTATGAGCGGAAGAAGATAGATTCCAAAACCGCCTGTGTGTCGTAAGGCACAGCCTGCTTCAGCTTCAAGACCGTTTGAGTTTTCTTCTCGGTCATAGTCTATCTATAACAAAAATAGTGAAACTTGTTCGGCAAGTCCAGTCGAAATAGCCGAAACCACTTTCAATCTTGTGTTGACCCACGACAAGATATATATCCGCTTCTACCGGATACATGATGTACACCTGCCCCAGAGGAGGAAGAAGAGGAAATGAATTCAGATAGAAAGCTAAAAGCAGAAGGGGCACCAAATAATACGTCGTAAGTTTTCGTAAATACTTCTTCTAATTTTTCAGGTTCTAGATAATTATTAGTTCCTTTAATGAATGGTGAAGTACATGTTTTACATACTTCTTTATACATCTCATCAATCAAAAGGGAATAATCATCTTTGAACTTAGTATGCATTCTAGCGAAAATTAATGAATTATGAGGGGAATCAACTTGAGCTGGGTTTGTATACGCTGTCAATTGAGTGAGCATTGTTTCGAAATCAGGTTCTAGGTCTCCATATTCTTTGTAGAATTTGTCAATCTCTGATAATAAACCAGGTTTTTTCGATTCAATTTTTGTCCGCATTAGATCTGTTAATTCTTTGGATGTATTGATTCCAAATGGAGCAGAAGCACCCGCACCTAAAAGATCATAATTATCCCTATAGCAAGTTGAAAGATAACTATTTCTTAAAAACCATGTTTTGTACACTCAAATTTATCTATTAGCTTGTATAGCTAAATAGTCTTAGTTATGCATATACGTTATCAAGTCGAGTACTTCATAGATAAAATAACATATAATAGACATAGTTAATAGCAATTAGCGGGTGATTTGTCATGTCAGCAGAAGAAAATAAGGAGCTTATGCGTCGTTTGTTTGAGGAGTTTAACAAGGGGAAGGCAGCCGCCATGGCAGTAATCGATCAATCAATCGATATGCGCGGCGACCTCAAGGACTTCAAACAAATAGGTAGCGAGTGGTACGACGCGTTTCCCGACATGCATGTAACCATTGATGACATGGTCGCCGAAGGAGACAAGGTGGCATTTCGCTCGACGTGGACTGGCACACACAAAGGTGAAATTATGGGCATCCCTCCTACCAATAAGAAGGTGACGATTTCGTTGATCACAATTAGCCGCATTGTTGGCGGCAAGATCGTGGAAGACCATGGTCAATTTAATGCTTTGGACTTGATGCGACAACTCGGTCTACCTGTACCCACGCCGAAGAAGGAAAAAGCTAGCTAGCTCAACTTATCGATCAGCTTTCCCCTCTTTTTCTGTTCGGTCAACAGATAGCTAGCTGTTAAACTGCGCTTCGCTGTCGCTCCGCTCCAGCTCCTCATAGCCCTCTCAAACCCCTCCGCCACGTTCTCGTTGCGTCTTGAAGCTCTTAGGCAAGAGGGAGGAATCCCCTCGCCTAGCCCCAACGAGTTGGGGCATACCCCTCGCCCTCTTGGACATTTTTCGGAGGACCCCCGCGAAGGTCACTTCGTGACCGCCCTCGCACCCCAAAAAATGTGGTAGCCAATATAATGAGAGCTTCACGTCAAGATTTCATTGAGGACTTGTCTATCGGTAATCGTTTTCCGCCATTCATTCAGCGTAATCCCTAGTTTTTCAGCGGAAAAGATCCCAATGAATACCCATATCACGTTAAGAGTAATTTCTTTGCCCACTAAATCGGTTTGAATCAATCTTCGATGATTTGAAACCATTGACGTTTGTAGTAATTCATAGAGATCTCCGCTAACCGCAAAGGATCGTTTCCTGAAAAGCCAGCACATGGCTAAGGTTAGATTCTGAGTCTTGCTCTCATTCTTAGTTTTTGTAAGATATTTTGTGACATACTTTACTCCTTCTCTGACCTCTCGAATTGCTTGTACATCTACGAAGCTGTGGTACGACTTCTCAAACACTTCCTTTTCTAGAACCCTGTATTTTCCCTTGATTCTCTTAACCTGAAACTTGTAATCGTGGAAAGTCATCAAAACGTGAATGTGAGGATAACCTTTCTTCGACGCTTCCCAGCAACGTAGGTGAGAGATTCTACCATATTTCTTTCGTAGGCTTCTAATCCAGTTGTTGAAATCTTTACCAATAGTTTCCCAAGCATCACGAATGCTAGACCTTTTGATATCATAGGTAAGAGTTGCAAATAAGACGTTAGACAACTTATTGACGCTATGAGGATTGAAGAGAACGCTATCTTTTAGACCATTCAGGAATTTGAGACGCTTACCAACGCGCCACCAGTAGACATCATTACCTCGTTTAGAACATTTTACGGCAAAGGTTTCTTTGTCAACTTCTCCATTTGTCTTCATGCTTTCGGTCTGTTTCTGTACTACGATGTATTCTATGAATTCTCTCCAATCAATATAGAACTTCTCCAACTCATTGAAGTCTAAATCCTTGTCTAAGCTGAATTCCAGAAAGTAGTTTCGTGCATAGTTTAAACGCGGCTTATTTTCAGAGTCTAAAAGTCCTTCCCTAAAGTCTCCTCTTAAAGACAATTTCTGGGCGTATAGTCAACAGCCCAAACATCACAGCAAACGGTTACTTGGAATCAAAGAAAAAAGATGGGATGAGTATATGAAACTCTAGAGTTTGGTAGCCCGGGGGAGATTCGAACTCCCGTCAGCTGTCATAGTTCATCTATAACAAAAATGTCCAACTTTTCCTATTGTCACGGTCAGAATAGACGAACTATCATACAGGGCTTCGTAGTAGAAACGTCCCGATATTCTACTGAAAAAATCCAGAGAATATATAAAGCAAGCAACAGGAGACTTTCTCTGAAAATTCGTAATATGTGAACTATAATACAATCGAGTGAGATATCTTTCATGGTCGAACCGAGATGTGGAAGAGCAAGAAAGGCAAAATTGAATGTCTTTTGAAAGGAGCTGAATAATGTGGAAATCGACTCAACTGTACTGCCTAATGATGAAGATTGCGGATCTTTTCAATGAAGAGGTCATAGATGTTGTCAGGAGGACACAGTCGCGAAGAGCTTGCGCTGGAACAAGCGGAAACGATACTGAACGACGTGGTATCGCGTCGTCCTGTAGACGTAACTACGCTCTTGCGAAAATCACTAAGGCTAGCCCACTTGTTACGGCTTGAAGACGAAAAATGGATCAGCGAAGAATTGAAGGGATTCGACTTGGATCGCTTTGACACATCGGCCAAAGAAAAGCTTAGTCGGAGAGCTCCGTATAGAATCGCCAAAGCAACACAGCGGTATGGCTGGCAAGGTTCATTACTTGAAAAAGGGGCTGGAGAATTCAAGGATGATTTCTATAGGAAAACCGACCTGACTATTGCCGTAACAGAACCATGCAGTTTCCTGGAGAGCCATGCTAATGGCTGGAGTTGGAAAATCGACTTGACTGGAAGAAATTTTCTTCATGATGTTGAAGTTGAAAAGTATGTATCAGTTGGCTCGGATGAGTGCGCGAGAATCCTAAACCAAGTCGTGAATAGGATATTCGAATTTGCCTCGAAAATATCCCTCAAGTTAAGGTTTGGCGAAATTGTGGAAGGCGTGTTCGAGGAAACCAAACGCGTTGTCAATGCCCGCCTTCCGGACATCGCGCCCAATGCGCTAAGAAAGCTACTGACTACCTACGATCAATTGTCCCAAGGGAAGAGCGACTTGGAATGGAGTCAGATAGCCTTCTCATGCAGGGATATTATGCAAGACTTCACAGATGCAATCTTCAAAGAGGAATACGTGCGTGAAGGTGAACTAATACCAGCCCGTGAGCAGACTAAGAACAAGGTGTACTACGCCTTGCGAAGCAAACTCCAGGGCAAAAAAGAACGTGAGCTCAAGTTGATTAAAGCTCAGATAGACTATCTACACGCTTACTTTAGTAGACTAACGGACTACATTCAAAAGCAAACACACCCAAAAGGCTTCAAAGTAGAAAAAGAAGACGCGAACAGATGTGTCATTTACACCTATCTAGTAATAGGTGATTTGTTGAAACTAATGGAGAGCGCATAGGTTTCTTCACTATTAGAGATAACCTTCCTTTGATGGAAAAGTGCCTTGAATCGGCTGATTTTCCAGTAAGACCTCAGTTTCAGACGGATGCGTATCCGTCAAATCATCTTGATCCCGCAATCGGAAGGTTCCCGAACTCAACATATTCGAGGTCAACTCAAATGCCTCAGTTGAGCGGGTATCCGTCTAGATCCCGCATGTACCAGCGTAGGAAAAGGATCGCGCAGGCCTCGAAAGCGAACGCTACGATTATAGAGCCAGAAGCCAGAACGTTCATTAACAATGTCTTCTCGAACCTCTTCATTCCCACTCTTCACCGCTTTCGACTATACGCCTCCAGCAGGGACCGCAGACGGGATGCTTCTCGTCGCGGATGTATGGGACGATCTGGTTGGCCTCTCTGCACCGACAGCATCTTTCTTGACTCGTCGGGCAACAACCTTCTTATGGTTGAACCTTCTTCATTCGATGATCAACTCTCCACGCGATCCGATGCCAACCGTCAACTCATTCCTTGCTCTGGTAAGCTTCGAGAGGTATCTCTCCGCTCTCTCAGGGCCAAACCTTCGCATCAAGATCACGCGAAGGGCAAGGTTCACAACCTGCTGAGAGCTCATAGAAGCCCTTCCATGTATTTCACGACAAGTTGACCTGAGCATGTTTCCGAGCACTGTACCCAACTCGGGGTCCCTCTTAGGAGAGAAACCCAACCGCCTCAGCGTATTGGAGCCCGCGTTGAGTAACCTGCGGAGGCCTGGAGGTACCGTCTGCATAATCTGCTTCAATTCCTGTTTGCGTATCATGCGGGCTTTCCATGTTGGGGGCTCCATCAAGCCTGGAACGATCTTGTAGAGGTCCCGGTCGGGGATCGCTGTGCCGTGACCCTTCTCGAAGTCAAGGCTGTTGACCGGCTCGTATGCTCCAATCTCGAATTGAGGATCTCGGACGAGAGGGGAAGCCTCAAGAAGCTCCGGGTCGCTGTCGCCGTAAACTTTCCGGTTTCGTAAACTTTCCGCGTTCCCGGTCTTCGCAGAGTCTTGCCGGTTCAGAATCCTCTTCTTTACTTGCAAAGCGAGTGTATGGCTGATTGTAAGTCCCAACACACGCTGTGCTTTCTTGGCCAATCTCCTTCCGCCAATTCGCGGATCCAACCGCAACTCCGCTTCCACGAGGTGTAGGAGTGCAGGAGAAACCTTCGAGCGATTGACCACGGTCAACGGGTCCTCCTTACCAATTTGGGGCAGACGCCCATCTCCCTTCGAAGCCTCTGCTGACGGAGCATCTTCCTTCGCGACCGATAGCCGAGCATGGTGTGGATAGGCAAGTCAAGTCGCTCTCTCCAAACTCATGCTCGGTCATTCCTTCGTGAGCCTCCAGCAATCCGGCTTAGCCTCGAAGACCAAGCCTTCCCTCTGCAACGACTCCAAGAGCGGCTTCAGCTCGCCCTCCAGAATCTTGTTCCGGATCTCGTAGGCAATGTTGGTGATATGAGCGTGGCCGATCCGTCTCTCCAAGTCTCCAATTGCCTTTAGGATGGCTTGGCGCTTCTCAGCCGCATCTAGTGTAGGTTGCGTAGATTGTCTAGGTGTAGAATTATCATCAGGAACAGGGATCTTCTTTTTTATCAGCTCGCTGATGAAAAGGATTCTAGGTCTACCCTTACCTCTACGTTTTATGGTAACTCTCTCTCTGAATCCAATGTCGCGAATAATTGAGGCGAATTTGTGAGTTGTCAGGTCTAAACCATATTCCTTTTTTACACGGTCTTTAGTTTCCTCGAAAACTTCTCTCTGAGGTATCTCATCGCGGCCCTCTCGGTGAATCTTGACAGCCAAGATCTCCTCTACAATAGATTCAGGGTCAAACTCTGACTCTTCTTCCTCAAGCGTTTTTCTTTCTAAGGCTTCTTTCAGATGTTGAATAAAATCAACGCCGATGAGTCTAGCGATTTTGATTGCAAGAAACCCTAACTCGCACCCTCTAGCTTGGAGTTGTTTGAGAAAAGTTCTCTCACCTTCGTTGAGGTCCTTTACTATTGCCTCGTATAGTGCGGTTCGCTCCTCTTCGACGTTTTCCTTTGAAAGCATGCCGAAGGTACCAAAGGTACGCGTACCACTGGGGTTCTCCGTAAGCGCTTCTCTATTAGCATTGAAATGCGCCTCCACCCACACCTCAAAGGTACGGGTACTTTCGGTACCTCTGGTACTATTCTCAGCCTTAATCTCGGCAATGTTGTCCATGTACCAGAAGAAGAGCTCTCGGAAGATGATAGGTGAAAGTTGTTGCCTCACTGTGTTTATGACTGGCAGTTTGTAGTCGATTGATTTAGAGAGAGCCACATGCATGAGAGATCTTTGAGACAACGCCTTCTCCAAGGTCTCGTGATAGCTGATTGCTTTAGGGCCAAAGGCATTAAACCACTCCTCCTTTCCTGTATCAGCGTTATGGCGGTATATCCTGTTGCCTCTTCTGTAGCCCTGTCGAATGAAGACATTCATCAGTCGCTCCTTATCGGCTTTCTTCGCTTTGTCGTATTCATCAATGACCCAGGAGATGTCATACTTCTCATTCATCCTGCCCAAGTTGGATGAGCTCGTGGTCCCTAAGACTCCATGAAAACATATTTCCGCTAGAGCCTCTAAGGCTGTAGTCTTGCCTCCTCCAAAGGGACCTGAGATATCCACGTTGAAGACTGTGTTGAGAACTCTAGTGAGCCATGTTTGAAAAACATGGAGAGCTAAAACCTTTGCTTCATACCGCTCCTCCAGATCCAAGAGGAGTTTAACATAATTTTCTACCAGATTGAAGAGTTCCTGTGTGCCCTTAGAGGTGAATTCGCCAGCAACCCACTTTCCGACATCTTCTATCCTTAGAGTTCGATAAGGTAAATTGTTGCTGAGAAAAGAATCCATCCAACAGTCAGATGATTTTTTGAATCTAAACTCGTGCCCATTTGCTTCTATCCTCCAATACTTTACCTCCTTCTTCACTTCCTCATCTTTCTCAGAACCCTGCGTGAGCTCGCTTATTCCACGTTGCTTACACCACTTCCAAACATAGAAGCCATTTCCTATCGGCTCATAAACAAAGTTTTCAACCACCCCGCCCTTAGGCTCAAGCTCTTTCTGCAAGTTTTTCGTTTCCACATCAGCCGATGGTTGACCTAGGCACCTATGCCGCTCGGCTCGGAAACAGCTTCGTCGGCTCTCTTCCGGGCAGGTTGCCCATGTCCTTGCCGGATCGATTGGACACTCTTCGCTCATCGGAATGGCCTCTTTCGAGAATAAAGATGGAAATCGCAACAAGCCGCATCCGTCGGCTTAATCACATCTCTCAGCGAGTAGAAAGAGCAACTAGTGTTGCTGTATAGCGCGCAGAACCGGCAAGTGGTCGCATGAGATCCATGAGATTCAGGTTTCGGATCTACCTGACTCGCGTGTAAATTCAAGTCAGGAAGGCGATAGTAGAAGCACTCCCTAATAGAGGGACAATCAATGCGCTCGCACCGCCACATCTCCGCGTATAGCTTTCCCTCTGGACAGGAGAAATTCTTTGCCTGCTTGATCTTCTCTGCAACAGTGAGCCTATTTATTGTACAGGGACTATCAGGCAACTAAAGACACCTTCTTGCCGTCGTAGGTTCCGAAGGTCCCTGGCTCTGGGGTCGGGCTGGGCCCCAGGCCCAATAATTCTGATCATCTCGAAACCTCTCCTGACTTAATCAACCCACGGCGCTCCAACTCCTTCCGAATAGCTTCCCTGACCAGTTCGGACTCATTCAGGTGTGTATCCACTTGTACCGCTTCTTCTAGTAATCGACGCATCGTCGATGTGATTCGAACAGTAATCGTCTTGGTCGTCTCTCGCAACGTAAGCCAACCGCAAGACATATGTATACGCAGACGTTTGCCTTGATCTCGAAGCGATCGCTTTGAGATTAACCGATTTGAAAACTACTACGGTCACTACTTCGGGATCGAGCCAGCTTGGCCGATATGATGCAAGAAAGAGAGAGACTCTTAGGAACATCCTTCAAGAACTTCAACAACATTTCGAGGGACTTAGATTCACTGAACTGCGCCGAATGACTAAGCTGTCAACTCAGGCTCTCAGTGACGGCATAAATGAGTGCGTTTCCAAGAAGTGGATTGAAAGAGGAGAAGATAAGAGATGTCGCATAACAACAGATGGCAGAGAGGCCGTCAGGGAGTTCTATACATCGGACACCAATTTCTCTACAACTTCGATCGAAGAGCTCATGGGCGCTCCAATTAGCAGTCAATATACTATAGGTCTTGTTTCTACGCCGAAGAACCTATACGCTTCAGCATCGGTCGAGGTGCTCATTGTTTCTGAAATGCTCACAAAGGAGCAACGTGAAAAGTTCGATAAATGGTGCGTTGAGTGGTATCTTCCACGTCGTTGTATCCTTCTTGATTCATGTCCGCTGCAATTCTCAAAACTTGTCGAAATCTCAGCTGTAAGGCGGCTAACTCACTGCCCTACATGCGATGCGACATTGGAGCCGACTAGTCGCGGTCCGATGTGTCCTAACCGCGACTTCTCCCCATAAATTAGATTCAAAGCCAATGTCAAACTCTTTCGGATTTTTTGGGGCCAGCCTATTTCTCAACAAAATCGGCGAAATATAATTTTGATGTTGGAATTTTCATTTCATTTTCAAATTCATTCAGTTCTATCAAACGAATTGACAAGATTATACTTGATATTTTAGTGTATTTGAATTTGAAACTGAAGCTCTATCGGCAACTTGCTTTCCAAAGAATATGTACCAAAGCTATCAGGGGTGCAGGATCGCAATTCATAAATTTCCCTCTAAGTTCTGGATGTCTTTCCTCGCACTCCTTTTTTGTTTCCTCGTCTAAGCAGAACCAAGAGGTGTCGCAATCTGCGCAATGCTTTTTTCTTACAAATTCAGGCGGCCAAGGATCTATTTTCGCTGATCTAAAGCAGCCAAGCCATAACTTAACCTCTTCGTCCTCGCATGTTTCGGATCTCAAGATTTCGCTGGTCTTACCGGTTGATACGCCAATCTGCTCAGAGATCTCTTGGATCTTATAACCCATCTCTCTCATGTGGAGAATTATTGCCTTTACGGCTTTCGGAATAGGGGTTCTAGGCATCAGCTTCACCTTTCAAATTCGAGAAGCAATCCATCTTGAAATTGAAAATGACCATACCTTGTTTCTATAATAAAAATACAATCAGACAGCACATGTCGTCACTTTGAGGATGATGCCTAGACCTTTGTATGGTTCAACCTGATGGCTAACGAGTATCAACTTGCGCATATGCTTGCGAGATTCGGCTACAAGAGATCTAAGAGCTGTTGACCGAACGAAGCGGTGACCTTCCTCGATAATCATAACCCATTTGTAGAGAGTTTTCTGCATCATAATCATATGCTCAAATATTGAGTTGGCTTCGGATTTTGCAATCATTGGGTTTGTGGATGTTACAAACCTGAGTTTCCTGTTCTCAGATCCAAAGTCTAGAGAGTAGAACTTTCCTAGGTCGATCTGTTCAAGCTTTGGATACTCGCTGTGAACATCGAGGACGAACAGCGAGGTGTCAGTATCAAGCTCGGGAATCAGCTTCTCCCTTAGAAAGGTGGTCTTACCGCTTCCAGGAAGCCCAGTCAATATGACGGGGATGCTGTTGTTCATGATGTTCTCGCTTGAGGCTTCAGGATACTCTTGACCTTGATTCTTCAGGAGAAAGCTTAGAACCGCATCGTAGCTGCGGACGTTGAAGCTCTTCTTAAGCTCCTTCAGCTTCTCGCGGTTAGCACGTGTAACCCTCACGAAAGGTGATCCTTCGTCATACAAACTGTACTACCAAAAGAAAAATAGCCGAGTATTCCGGAAAGATTGAGTGACAATATTCTTTAAAAAGATAACATTGTACCATTGACTGGACGGAGAGGCGCTTTGCTCCGAATTTTCATCTGCTACGGGGGCAGAGAAGGAGAGAGTATAGGTATCAAAGTACGCGACTTTCTTCGACGTCAAGGAATGGACGCGTTCTTAGCGAGTCCGAAATCTCCAGACATCCCCGCAGGCCTAGATTATCAGAAGTTTATCGAGGGCAAACTTTTCTCAAGCGACTTGATGGTTCCGATATGCGATTCCGGAATACATGAGTCAAAGCCCGCTAGGAGAGAAATTGGTAAAGCAGTTCAGAGACGAATACCGATCGTCGCTTTCGTCAGAAGGAATTGCCGAGTACCTAAAGAAATCAAGAACAAATGGGTTCCTGTTCAATTTTCTCCAACATACCCTGAGTCTGCTTTTTCCAGCCTTCTCTTAGAGATCTATAGAAGAGTCGATTGGGAACGGGAACAGTCAGAGGATTTGAGCTTGACGCAGCCTACTAGATTGCCAGTCTTCGCAGAATTGGAGAATTTCTTTCGAAAAAGGCGATGAATATGAACTCCTTGCGATTGGACGCTAATAAGATGGACCGCTGCAAGAGGTCACTGCTAGAAGATTACTTTAGAAGCAGCATAGTCGGAAAAGCGGTAGATGCAACGGACTATGTGGAAGAGTCCCACAGAGATTTGCCATTGCTCGAGCACGGACGTTGGGTATACGTCCCTAAGGAATGGTTTACGGATCCTTCCGTTTATCCAGATATTGCTTTCAGTGATATTGGTCGAGGAATAGCTTTTGGAGAAAACAAGTATATAGTGCAACAAATCTTGACGAATCGAGAGGTAAATCGTATTGATCTAAACAATATTAGCTACAAGAACTTGAAAGCAATAGTCGACGAGCTTATCTCGCTCCATAAGCGTAACTCCAACTTGGTTCTGTTTGTGCCGATAGAATACTTTGTCAAAGCACACGTTGACTGGGCAAAAGAACAAGGCCAAATGGTTGTGCGCAACGATAATCTTCTAGTAGACAATTCAAGGCTCAAGATCTTCTGGTCAAATAAATATGTGGATTTCAGTGAGTTTATCGTCGCCTGGAAGTCGTCATGTCGCTTCGTGGCTAAACCGAACGTTAAAAACAGACTTCAAGTCGAGCTCCATGAAAGCAGAATTGAACCCGAAAATATGGAGCTGAAGGCTTGGATAACTTTCAATTTCACCATCATTGATCCTCAAGGAATCAAAGTCGTACGCCCTACTTTGACTACAAATGGCTCATCGTGAGCTTGGGGTTCGCTGCAAACGCATATTGGCTATCCCAGACTAGCTGCGCAGCTCTATTCACCTGTCAAAGCGCCTAAATCATACTGCCTAATGATACTTATATGCGAATGAAAGTTGTTGGCAGTCAAAAAGAGAATTGAAGACGCTAGGCGAGCTCGGCGCGGGCGAAGCAGCATTCCACTGAACTTTTTCTTCGACAAAATTGGCCTCGCAGAATCGCTACTGACGCGTACCAGCAAGAAGATCCACAGTCCCAAACTCTTGAGGGAGGCGCGTGGCCAGTTCGTGACCAGCCTCGTTACAGCTCTTGAAGTCTATTTTAGGGAGATCCTTCGAAATGGGATTGATAACGGACGAATCCGTATGGACAAGATTTCGGAGTTGGGGAAAATGAGTATCCCGGTTTCTGATCTAGAGTGGATCAGAAAGAAAAATGTCTCGGTTGGGGAGATAATTTGTTTAGGACACAACTTCCAAAACATAGATAACATTGAGAAAGTATTCTCTTGCGTCATCGGCGAAGATTTCACTTCAGCAATAAGGAAACATGTCATCAATCTGCCAGACATTGGTGAAGTACGAGTGAGAGACGATTTCTATCAGAGGGTTGAGGAACTGATTCAACTTCGGCACACATTTGTTCATGAAGTGGACTTCAAGACTAAGTTTCGAGTGCGAGAGATATGGGATATGTTAGTGGCTTTGGTAGATTTCATATTCTTCGCCGACGCAGTACTGGAGAAGTCTTTGGGCAGGGTTTGAATTGTCGAATCACTTGCCTTGAGCTTCGACTTGGGTTCTGCTGCTCATAGGCTCCAAGACACCCTTGCTTAAGCAGATTGGACTATATAGGTGGAAATATCACATCCGCGCTCTACCATCGAAAAGATCGAGAAAAATCTGCTGTCGTTGCCGATCTTTTTGCTGAGACTCTGCCAAATAGTCTCTGAATTTCTTGTCTCGTGCAGATAAACAACCTATTTGTTGCCACTATACTCCTGATTTCGAAGTCCAGCTCACCATGAGAGCTAACTTGATTTGTAAATATTACTGGCGTTACATACTTGCCTATTGAGTGTTTCAAGTCATCGGCAACATTGATCAATTTATCGGCCATAGACTTTGATATTAAGTCGGAGGTACACTCTATCACAAAGATAACCTGTGGACAGCAGGCCAAGAGATCGTATTCTGGGTCCTTCCTAGCCACGTCAAAACCTGCCCTTACGAGTAGCTCCATTACAGCACGCCATATGGACTATTGGTTCCAACTTCTGCTCCAAAAGAAGATGCAGCCGCTGCCCCGTTAACGATCTTTGCAGCAAGATACGAGGTTTCCAATTCAAGGACGGAGACATCGTCTGGAAGAAACAGGCTGATGCTGAAGCGGATTGAGCTAGATAGATGAGAATATCGGTTTGGCTTTATGAAAAGACTCAGATTACATTCTCTAGAAATGGCTTAAGTTTCGACCTCAAGCCAAAACCGCTGTAGTTGTCCTCTACCCGTATTAGCTTAATGTTAGAGGCTTTTGGCTCATAGAGTTTCTCAGGAGAAACGATTAGTACAATTTCAGCGTAGTCGGCGTATCTTTGCGGATTCCCGAGCCTCGCGCCGAAGCTCTTGCACTCTATGATTAGCGGAGGGTGTTCGAACTCTCTATTTGCGCGGAAGAACAAGCCTTCTTCTCCGCCAACGATGGATGAAGCTGCCTCGACTTTGTACGCTTCATTCTCAGTCGGCGTTGGACCTAGTCCATACTCTGCAAAGATGTTTCCATCACGGTGCAGGCGTGCATATTTGCCATATTCTTCACTGTACTCAAAGCGCCCCTTGCGGACAACGATGTCTGGTCTTAAACCCTTCGCAAGACTCTTGTCAAACCAGAAGGCTAGCTCAGCTGAATCCTTTGCGATGATTATGCTAGGCAACAATGTTAGTCCCATTCTACCAAGCGTCTTGTGTGACTTAACGGCAGCAAACGGCAAAAAGCCAGTGGATCGGAAGTCTCCGCGAGTGAAAGGCATCAGCCCCGGCTCCCTAATTCCTACCTTGAGGGCGCTCGGTTCGAGAGTAAGCGCCGCATTGTACAACACAAAATATTCGAAAAGAGCGGATGGTATAGGTTCATATTCGGCATACCATAGCTCAGCACGATACTTCTGGAGCTCGTATCGAATCTCCTCGAGCCTCTTCTTAACTTGTTGAACTTCCTTCTTTGCTATTGGCAATTTGACGCATCAACCGACTTTAAGTCGAACTCAGTCTTTGAGCTTTTCGGCACTTTAGGGAAAATGCATCTAGATACGCTGAGACCTTGAGCCTACACAAAATTCCTTGTAATTGAGAGATACGCTTCCTGTGGCATAGTTTTTTGATGACTTGGGAACATTAACTATTCTAGCTGTGATGTGATAAGTCATGGAAGACTATGAGAAGATCTACCGAGAAAGGTACGACTACTTGATCAACGAAAAGAAGATTGCGATTGCAAATCACGAGAGGTTGTTTGTAGAGGCGAGGGGATTTTTCGTATGGGCGACGGATGCATTAATCAAAAGTAGTCTTAGTCCACAGAAGACTGCTTTGATAGAACGCTATCATGATAGTTGTTTCACAAGGCTTGGGATAGTTAAGCATCACTTGGATGAAATGAGTAAATCAGTAGAAAATGAAATCGGACTCTTTAGCATCAGCAAGCCTCAGCAGGGGATTCCAGTTGATTTTTCAATTAAGATGCACACTGTTGGATTCTTTACGAATCTAAGCGGCGCACTTGATACCATTGCGCAACAAATCGGCCTACTCTACTGTCTAGACTTTGATGATATCGAAGGTATCTCTTTTAGCGAAGTTCTGAATAAAGTCAAAGCTACCTGGAACAAAACAGCAAATGGGCGTGTGGAACATCTGTCAGAGATACTAGCAAGGTTCCAAAACACATTCCAAGAGTTCAAACAATACAGAAATCACTTAGTTCACAGGAGGTTTCCCATATTCTATGAGTATGGAGCTGGAGCTTACACAGTCGACGTAAACACTACTCCTCCTGCTATGTACGATGAAGAAGGAAACCAAATTCCCAGCACACTAGCAAGAATACTCTTCCGTCGATTACCAAAGTCCATTGCAGAAATCTTCAGTCCATATGCCACGAATGCCATCAGTGTAGGATCTTTCGCATTTCTACTCCCGAAGAAGGAGAGCCTAGAAAAGAATCCAGCCGAGTTTAATATCACAAGGGATCTTGACAATAAAGACATAATAGACCTATGCGAAGATTTTTTCTCGCGCATCAAAGACTTCGTTAATGAAGTCTATGGTGATATGATTCATGCGTATCGAAAACTTGACTAAGACCAAGACCTAACCAAGCGCCAACGTACCGAGCCTCGACAGTTCTAAAAGACTAGAAGGCAATCAAACGCAATTTGTCTCAGCAGAAAACCTTCTCTTTCCGTCGTACATGAAGTTAAACGGAGATCTGTCATACAAACTGTATTACCAAGACAAAAATGGCATAAACTCAAACTGAAGGCATCTGTCAATTGGCCCTAGCTTGCTATGAGTTACTTTCAAGTCAAATCAATAGTGGACTAACAGGCCATCATTTCAGCGTGCAAGGAACTTATTCTCGCTCAAGATCTTCCGTTGGGCCCTAGGGATCTCCTCTCGTATGCTCTCTACAATTGGTCCAAGAGCGGCTCGAGTTCCAAACGACTCGAGTACCTGGATGTTCTTCGTGATTGATGACACGATTCGTAACTTCTGAGCTTTCTTCAGTTTGTTGGCGAAGAGAGCGATAATTTGAGCCCTCGTTTTAGCGTCTGAGAAGCTTGTAGCATTCTCTAGGTCTCGAATGTATTGGTCTACGAACCCTGAAGTCAGAGCGTGTTCCTTGATTGCCAAATCGTCCAGGGCGCATCTTATTGCCCCGTAGACCTGTTCTATCACTACCATCGTTTTTCCAAGCTTGAGTAGATGTCCCTGTATGCAATCAAAAATGCGCAGTTTGTCAACTTCGTTGTCGCGAGAGGAGGAGGCATACTTGATAGCCATTATAAGATTTCTGACTGCCGACAACTGTTCATAGTCATGAATTAATGACAACTGCTCGAAAACATCTCCCAACAAGACAAGCAAAGCACCAGTGCTTTGGGCCTTCAAATAGGGTTGAATTGCCTCTTCATCAGGAAGCTGGCCTAGTTCCTCCAGTTTCACACTTTTGACTTTTCGAGAGCGCATAAGATTAGAAAGCAGCGGAATGCCCGCTACCAGAAGCCCTTTTGCAATGAGTATCTCGTTTTTCTGCAAATGTCCATGTTCCGATACACTCCTTAGTCTATATAATGCAAGGGTCAGTTCAATTTCAGTTTCAGTTAGGACCTCTTCTTTTCCCGCCCTGTGAATCAGATCGGTGATATTCACCTTATCTCTTTCCGGAATATGAAAGAGTTGTTTAAGAAAAAGTTCGAATAGCCTCCAAATCGTTTGAATACAAGCTTCGTAGTTCTTTTCGTTATACAATTTCGCTGCTTTCTTGAATTCATCTAGTGTTTTCGAATCGAATCGCAGATTTGTGAATTCGCCACCGTTGTAGATGTCACCGACAATTGCGCCAAGAAAAAAGATCAGCTCATTAGCCAATGTTCAGACCCGTGTATATATGGTCGACGTTTAGGGTGTTAAGGCATTCGTTCGGGCAGAACTGGGAATAGTCGAAGGAAATGAAAAACAGAGATGAACGCCTTCCAGGAGGGTTGAGAATGGGCCCTCCTATATTGGGCGCAAAGAACCAAGCAGGCTAATTGAACAGCTATAAAGCAATTATGCCGAGTTATTAATGACGAAGACGTTCTATCTATGCGAGGGCCAAGACGTGATATCTATTTCGCAAGCATTTTTACTATCCAATTCTATTATATTCGGCCTTAATGGGCTTCGTTTCGCATTACAGATCGACATAGTGGACTTGCTTAGGGCCTACATTAGAGGCGAGTTTCTAGTCTTATCGGTAGTCTTAGGGTATTTGCTTTTCTTCCTCTTCTTCTATCCTGGAAATCGAGACTATATGGCGAGACGACACTGGGATTCTTTGCAATGGAGCGAGCGTTTTTTCTTGGGTTTCTTGTTTGGCTGGTTCATATTGCTTCTCTTCCAGGCTGGCCTAAATTCGCTCTTGAACTATCTTAACCAGCGCATATGGCTGGCGAAACCTTTGGATCCCGTGAGTATCTGGTTTTGGTCCAGTGTTGCCATTCTACTCGTAGCTGTCTTGCTTCGCTTGGAAGTCAAAGGACCGGTTCACGGTAGTGACGGTCTAAAGAAGATCATTATGATTCTAGGATTTCGGAATCTGTTTTTTTGGCTGCCTGCCTACGTGGTCATCTTTCTTGTGGTCCTCGGCTACTTCTCATCCATCTTGTACTCCCTTATCGGGAGCACGCTTCAGGCCCTCTGGTTTGGACTTTCCGGAGCATTTTTCTCGTTCGTATTGTGGAGCATTTGGATTCCCGCCTGCATATTCATCATGTTTTCGGCTGCTTCGGACTTTCGAGGCTCGCTCTCCGCGCATATTCGTACCTTCTTTATCAGCATATATTGGAACCTTTCATATCTCATAGAATCCTCATCGACATTGTCTGGAGAAGCCAAGGCTTTATTCGCCAGAAATCGAGAGATCATTGCGGTCTTAGTTGTCGTGATCTTTCTGGGGTTTATCACTCCTTTGGCCGATGCTCAGTTCGGACTTATTAGCCCGAGGATTGAATATGTCGAGACACGAGTCGGGGACAATTACGATGTAGTAGGGAATATCGGAGACTACAAGATTCTAATCGAAATAACCAAGACTTTCTTCATCAGCGCCCCCTATGTTTGGATTATTCGGAATGTAACGATATCGAACCCGAGTAACTACAGCTACTCAGATGGATCCACTTGGGGAGGAATATCATCAAGACTTATAGGATCTCATGCTGGATTATCGGAAATCAAAGGACTTGGTAACCGAGTTACGGCATTCAACGTTACTCTGCAGCCGCAACCTCAGAGACACAATATTGGTTTAGAGATTAACTATCGCGATAGATTAAACTGTTCGCTAATCGATGCCATGTTCGGGCCTATTACTGAAGTTGGAAACAATACATTTCAAAGAGAAATTCAAATAACGATTCGGAACCAGCTGAGTAAGCGTGTTTGCTTTCAGCCTCTGCCAGTCGTGACAGAATTTGAGGGACAGATGATTCAGGCATCTTGCACAAGAGATGGAGAACCAGTAGATTGGTGTCACTATGATGAGAAACACTTGGAGATTTGGCTGCCCGATCTTGACCCAGGAGAACAATTGAACCTTGTGCTAACCGTAGAATTTAGCAGATAATCAGTGATGTGACTTGCGTCTCCCATCAAAACTATTTGCCGTGTGTCTGATCTTTCTCACAGCTTTTTCTGCTGTTTCTCTTGTTTACAAGTTCGCTCCCTATCAGGCGATGAGCCAGCTTATTTTCGACGTATACGTCAGAAAAGAGCACGGAGAAGCCATCTATCAAAACGTTACGTTCTCTCTCAAAAAGTTTCATCCAAGAATGAACGATGATGTACTTACGCATAAAGTTCGATCTTTGATTGGGGAGAGGCCAGAGATCGCAATGCAGATGCAACTGAATATGACGCTCCAACTGGGTGAAATCTATCTCACCATGCCTACGAAAACGATTACGTTCTCGGATGAGGGGCAGTATCGTCTGATAGTTACCCACTGGCTGGACGATCTTCAGACAGGGATGTACCTAGTTACGATAACATTCTCCACGATTTTCCGCGAAGATACGCTTGGCTGGCATTCCCGAGAACTGTATTTGACGGTTTACTAGCAGCATTCTAGTCCGATCAAGGACCCAAACCAAGCAAGAATGATAAAGAAACTCAAGACACAGTTTCTATGACCTCGTAACCAAAAATCAATTATGCGCCAAGGATAGAATACTATAGAAACGTTCTTCATTGGGGTAGGTTCTGAACTTGAAGTTCAACTCCCACACCCGGCTCCAAGAATACATAAATTTCTGTAAGAAAGTTCGCTAGGAAGAGCCGGATTCAAGGTGAGCGGTTTTCACTCTATCCTCTGACAGCGCCCAGCGTTAATCCTCTAATTAGAT
>Ga0315312_1001280_pt1 | contig 20313 bp, 25 predicted proteins | sample TDP7_MG_FD_203629 | JGI IMG/M metagenome (GOLD analysis project Ga0315312, IMG submission 203629) | Freshwater sediment microbial communities from Lake Towuti, South Sulawesi, Indonesia - TDP7 | ecosystem: Environmental > Aquatic > Freshwater > Lake > Sediment | place: Indonesia: South Sulawesi... | reverse complement strand
CTTTCCAACGGAGCCGTATTGGATTGTGTATGGCACGACGGACGCTGCTACGTTAACCCCAACGCACGAGGACCCCTACTCGTTTCTGCTGCAACTTGCATCCTAGCTGGAGCGTGACATCAACATGAGCGTGGAAGACCCTAAAACAACTCTCATGAACTTAATCAAAAACAACATTGCGCTGACAAAAGACGATAACATTACACCGGCAACGGTCCACGTGAGCCAAGAATGGTTCAACAGCCAACTCTTCAAAGATTTCGACGCCCAAGTCACAATCGGCTTAGCAGAAGGCTCAATGGAAAAACTGAACGTAGGTGGTTCATGGGTTCGCCACAGCGACCGCTACCGCATAACCGGCTGGAGCATAGACAAAACAGGCGTAACTGGCAAAGAAATGCGCTGGAAGATAAGACGTGAAATTGAGCGCATAATTCGGGCTAATCGTAAGAACCCAGGCGGCAGCCTAAGTTTTATCGATATCAGAGGCGTTTCCGAGAGTGAGGACGCCGCTTCCAAACCGCCCAATTGGAAGCTGGAGGTCACGGTCACAACGCATCGTTATGTCAAGACGAATTAGAAAAAAGGAGGAATAAATGAAAAATGTCTTCAACAGTCTACACGGGCGAAGAAAGATTCCGAGACCTTATTGAACGCTCAAGCTTCGTATCTTCGCATATAGCTTTTCGAGCTGAGAATCAAAGGGAGAGCGATTTTTATAATATCTGTAATTATACCTACTGTTTCCCGTCTGTCTTTTTAGGAGTTCAAGTGCCTCTAAAAGCAAGGTTGCTTGTTTTTTTCTCACGATTAAATAAGGGAGGACTTTTGGAAGTATGAATCTCATGCCATTAGAAGTTATTGTTAACCGAAAGACTCCAGGTCGTTTAGTTCCAGTACCATGGATAGAACCATGTTGGCAAATGGAGCGTGCTACCTCAAGAAGCGGACGCGATTTATTAGTTACTTCTAGAGAAGCAAACCAACCGAAACCACGCTTATACTCCTTTGAGCGTGCTCCTCCCTTGTGTTTACTCAAGCCTAAATATCCTTCACCGTCAATTAACGCGGCTAACCAAGCCCATTTTGCATCCTCGTTCGGAAACGTAATGGTCACCAAATTATGGTGCACAAAATCGGTATATAAAACATTGGAGGCAAACAAAGATTGAGTGTTTTCGTTGGAGAAGAGGCAAAGACATACTATGTGGAAGAAGCAACATACGGCACGACGCCCACAGACCCAGCCATGCTCTGCATCGGCGTGATACAAGAGATAGAGCCTGCGCTTGACCCGCGAAACATCGTGTTGCGTGGAATCGGCTCACGAAACGTCAAAGCCATACGACGAGGACTACGCCACATCGACCTCAAAGTTGTTTACACGCCGCAGAACTGGAACTTCTTCAACTACGCCAGGTCGCTGAAGTCAACAAGCGTTGAAGTTTACTATGAAAAAACCATCGGAGTTGTCAGCCTAAACCACAGGGGATGCAAGGTTGACAGAGCCAAGGTGGAGGTTTCAATCGAAGACCCTGTTAAAGTGACAATGGACTTAATTGGACAAGACATGGTGGTGGGCACAGCCAAAATCGGAGCCAGCTACGAAAACGAGCCTATAACGAATCCTTTGACTGGAAGCGATTGTTCAATAAGCAAGGCTGGAGTGGAAATCACGCGTTTCAGCGACTTCAGCTTTGAAATAGGTAACAATCTGAAGCGACAGCCAGTGATAAGGGCAACCACGCCTTATCTCATTAAGAGTTTGCCCGAGCGTCACGAGGTTCTGCAGGGGTCAGTTCGAGCCGACTTTGAGTCGAAGGCGGAGCTTGACGACATATTGGGCGACACTGAGTTTACTCTGCTCTTCAACATCAACGGAACCAACTTCTCTTTCACGGGTTGCAAGTGGAGGTCAAGCCGACTGCCCACAAAAATTGAGGACATTGTGGCACAGACGCTGGAATGGGAAGCCAAGGGCTTAACAATTTCTTAACCCAAGGAGCACAGCCAACAATGAGAACACAAATCATCGAGGTGGACAAGCGATTCGGCGAAGAATACGCTGGACGCTATGTTTTCAAAGAAATCACATGGATGAAGAGGAGCAGAATAATCACCAAATACACCAAGTATCACACAGTGACCGGTCAAATTATTAGCAGCGATCTGCCAGCCATCCAAGCTGAGACCATCTGGGCAAGTTTGAAGGAGCAACCAGCAACAAAGCCCATCACATTGGAACGATTGCTCGACGAAGAAAACGGCATACCAATAGAACTCGGCGAACTCTTCAGCACTGTTGTCAATAGGCTCTGCAGCTTGTCGACGGAGGAGGCAAAAAACTCGTGAGGGCAATGAGACGCAGCAGAGCGCATCCGAGCCTAACGAGGTTTCGACTTTGCAAAGAATTTGGTTGGACACCAGAGCAGCTGAATCAACAGTCAGCCAAAACTGTTGAAGAATTTGTTGTCATCCTGAACGAGATGGACCGCCAGACTGAGGAAGAAGTTGAAAAAGCAAAGCGAGGCGCACGATATGTCGGTTGAGATGGAAGTGCAGTTTGAGGGTCGAGACGAGTTTCGGTCAAAAATGGAACATATAGACGCCTCTATGAGGACGCTTATCCAGCAGCGACTCCAAGAATTGGCTGAAGCGATAAAAGAGACGGCTCAACGCATAGCGCCCGTTCGAACAGGCTATCTGCGCTCAACGATTTTTACAGAAACAGCCGAATGGACGGTGAAGGTTGGAGCCTCCGCGCCCTATGCCGCCTACGTGGAGTTTGGAACCCGATTCATGCAGGGTCGTCGTTTTCTTGTGCAGGCTGTGGAGGCACATCGTCCTCAATTAATAGGCATGGTTGGTCAAGCGATCAATGAAAGCCTTAGGGAGGCTAGTCCATGAGCTTTCAGGAAATCAGTGTTGTCATTCGTGCCGTGAATCGAGCCAGCAGCGAGTTTGGACGCGTGAGCGCTGACGCTCAAACCATGGCTGAGAGGGTTAGAACCGCTGGAACAGTTATTGCTGGTTTGGGTGCAGTCAGCCGAGCAGTTGCAGTTTTAGGACAGCAGTTTGGTTTTTTGACCTCTGAGCAGGAGCGTTGGTTGGCCAGCATGAGTTATGTGGTCACTGCCTTGGGCATTTTCTTGCGGTCAAGTTGGGGTGTCGCAGTGGCGCAGAAGGTGTATGCGGTTGCCACTGCCATCGCGGCTAAGGTTACTTGGGCTTTCAATTCCGCTCTAGCCATGAAGATTGCGTTGCTAACCTTAGGTGTGGGTTTGGTTGTGGCAGCCGCCGCCTACATGGCTTGGTTGGCTTCAGCGACAAGAGACGCTGCATCTGCGCAGGAAGAGTACAACACAGCATTGGCTAGACAAGAGCGTGCTGGAAGAAGCCGCGGAGAAGAGGTTGAGTACGAGCGTATCTCGCGGCGTGGTGCCTACTATTAAGTGTGGTTGTGTGAACGGCGATGACTCATGATGTTCCACAAAGCTGCTTTGTTCATGCTCCTTCCGCTTAGGAGGTCTTTTGTCGTGAGCCTTGGCTATCCTCAGTGCCATGTCGACATTTTCCGAGGTGTCAAATATTTTGACGATGTATTCGCGAGCGGTTGGATTGTGAGTCAAGGAACATTGGCAACAGATGGGAAAATCGGAACCCTAACTATAGGTGAACCCTATCCTTCGGCTTCTATGACGAAGAGTTGGAGTTTTGCCACGACTACGCATCGGTACGCCATAATAAAGTGCACTGAATTGACTGGCTCTTCTTGGAAGTTTGAGGCGAAACTGGCTGGTGTAACAAAATCTTCGAAGACTTTCTCTGAAACGGGCATAAAAACGGTTGACTTGCAGAACGACGGCGTGGAAACACCGCCTTATCTAGGCGATATCGACGAGATCGTCTTTACCCTGAACGGAGTGGAAGGGGGCATGGTGAAGTTTGACTTCGTGAAGGTTTGCGAGAAAACCATGTTGACACCGTCCGACGATTTAGACGTGGTTGAGTTGAACGTTCACTTGGCGGTCACCGAAGAGGTGGGCTCGGTCAACTGCTTAATTCAAAACTATGATGCCAAGTACACGGATCAAATCTGGGCTGGCGACTTGATTGAAGTAGCCATATCGCGAACTGGCGAATCTTGGGTGAAGGTGTTCAAGGGCAGAATAGACGCCGTGGCAAAACTGGCAGAGGCATCACTGAGGGGTCCACAGCATTATCTGCGCCTAAGAGGACGCGACTTGGGCGCTGAACTCTTCAATCGATTGGTGACAGAGAAGTTCGTGAACAAGGAGGGTTCAGAAATCGTGAAGGATGTGCTCGCTGACTACACGCCCTTAGCCAGCGTTGGTGTCGAAACCACCAATAGCACGTATGTGGAGGAAGAGTATGAGCACAAGCCTGCTTGGGAAATAGTCAAGTACGTGGCTGAGACCGCCAAGAACGCCAGCAACGTGATCGGCTACGATTTCAAGTGTGAGGAAGGCGACCTCAAGTTTTTTTCTAAGGGTAAGTATGCCAGCGCTGTTTCTTTAGACGGGATAATTACTCTCTGTGAGCATGAGTCCGCTATTGAACGAGTGCGCAACAAAATCTATGTTTATGGTGAAGCGTCTAAGCCTTATCCTTTAGACAAGGATGCTTGGACTGAAAGCCTAACGCCCAGCGACGGCGAATGGAGCAGCGGAACTGGCACAGGCAACGTTTCATTGGATGACACAGAGAAAATCTTGGGCAACTACTGCATTAAACACGCCACGACCACACCTGACTATTATGGACGCGCTGTTTTCACACTCAATGATGGAAAGGAAATCGATTCGAATGTTTATCCAAGCGTTAACTTTCAGATTAAGGAAGAGTCAGCCTTCAGCGGTGAGGTAACACTTATCCTTGAAGACATAAACGGCAACTGGGCGGCGAAGGAATACCGCATAGGCAATAACAAGAAGTGGCACTTTGAGAGCTTCATGTGCGGACAAAAGCATGCAGACGAATGGTCGGGCAGCAACATGGTCAATTTCAATTGGGAAAAAATTAAGAAGCTTCTCTTTGACGCTCATTTTTCTGGCAGTGGAACAGGCGCCTTCTGGGTTGACAACCTTTATTTCAGCCATTGTCGATGGAGCGCTACCGCCGAAGACTTTGCGAGCCAATCAAAATATGGAGTACGCGAGTTAGCCATTGTCGACGAGACGCTGGTTTCAGACGATTCCTGCGCCAAAGTAGCAAATGCAGAGCTGAAATTTAGGAAAGACCCAGCCGAATCGTTGCGGGTCACGGTTTTAGGCGACCCATGCATTGTTGCAGGCGAAACTATACGTGTGATGAGCCCAAACGAAGGCATCGACGCTGATTATCGTATTCAGGCGGTTGACCACTTCTTGGACGACGAGGGCGAGTTTGAAACATCACTCACACTAATCGCTGAGCCACCCTGCCTAACCGAAATTCTTTCTGAAACCCGCAGAGAAGTCGGCGTCTTGATGAGGGGCACAGCCTACGGCAAGCTTGGAAGATGAAGGCATAGACAGATGCCGACTAAGAAGCTTAAGACTCATGTGAGTTTTCTTTTTCCCTTCGAGTGGAAGTGGGAGTTCGAACGGGAACTCCACCACTTAGACCAGCAGAGAGTTAAGTCTCAGAGAGGGTTTCGAGTGTCGCTTTCACTGCTCTACACTATAGCCTTAATGGAAGGAATCCAACAATTACGCCACATGACTCTAGCCGAAGTAGAGCAATGGTGCCAAAAACACAAAATCTAAACAAAAAAAGGTTTTGACATTTAAATGGTTTTTACGAAAAATGCGGATGAAAAGGAAATAAGGATTCGTTGGTAAGGCTCATGTCTTCTGTTTAGACTTCCATGCGTACCAGACAATCAGTACTGTAGCCACAGCTGCTGAAGCCCACATTAATATCCCTTGAGCGGATGCCCCAATCATACTAATGAGGTTAAGGGCGGTGTAGACTATGCCAACGATGATGTTTGCCCAGCGGTTTATCGAATCCTTTAAGGTCAGGGACAGGAAAGCCATAACTAATGGAACCAACCTTTCGATTGCAGCAATTAGCAAAATTTCAGGTGTTATTTGCATGCCTAGTACTTCTCCCGCCATTATCCCTTCTAATACGCCTGGCTCCATAAGGTGCAATATCGTCATGCCCAACGCAGCTAAGGTCATAATTATCCACAGCACTGAAATCTTTATCTTCCAATCTTCCAAAATTTTTCACCTCTCTATAACAATGTTTTAAGCATCTTGATTCCAAAGCATATAAAACTTCACACCTGCTTCAATGCTCTTGAACAGATAATCAAAGAATTGGTTTCAATAAATGAAGAAGTTACAGTTTGTTAAAATCAAATGCGCAATATTTGAGTACGCGCGCTGTTATGTGTTTTCTCTTCTTGTGGCTTCTATGGCGGATCTTCTTTCTCGGAATACGCTCATGTAGAATATGAATTGTCACAGTTTGCGATGGTGTGTGCAAGTAGAGTTGACTTGTGATCTGTTTGACTCATGAACTAAGAATTTCTCGGGTGTGCTTTCAAGTATTCGTTTAATGTCTTCTTTGTTATGACCCAGTTTCTGCCTAGTTTGAAGGCTCCTATGCTTCCTTTTCGCGCCAATAGGCTTAGGTATTCTTGTGTGTAAGGGGTGAGTTTGCTCGCTTCAGCCAGCGTCAGTATTTCTGCTTCTTTTTCAAACGCAAGAAGGTAGATGTCAAGCGACCTCTCAACACAGTTGGCTACGAAGTTTGCGAAAGGAACAAGGTTTCCATTATCTGCCTCGCTTAATGCTCTCAAATATCTCGGTCGGTCCACCTTAAGGAGAACCGTGAAGGGATAACCGCTCCTCATCAGTATGACGTTCATTAGCAGCCTTGCAGTCCTGCCGTTGCCATCCAAAAAAGGATGTATGTAGACGAACTTGTGGTGGAAAAAAGCTGCGAGTTCAATAGGCTTTAATTCGTCTGGGTTTTGATTGAGAGTCTGTAAAAGCTCGTTTATCATAGGTTGGATTTTGGTTGCGGGAGGTGGCATGAATGTTGCACCTGCAACTCTGACTTGACCAGTTCTGTATTTGCCCGCGTTTTTGTCGTCTATGCCACGCATAAGAAGTTCGTGTACTTTCAAGATGTCGTCTTGTTTGATAGGGTTTCTCTCTTGAGCAAGTTTCTCAACGTAGTTAATGGCATCTGGATGGTTTCTCGCTTCTAGATGTTCTCTTAGGCTTTTTCCACGAACCGTTATTCCCTCTTGGATGACGAGTTGAGTTTCTCTGAGCGAGAGCGTGTTCCCCTCGATAGCATTAGAGTTGTACGTAAACTCGATCTGCATCTGTTCCCACAGTTTTTTGACAAGTTGAGGAGGCAGAGGGCGAAGATTGTCCAAAGTCTTCTTCTTTGAAAGTATTCTCGCGTAGATTTTAGGCTTCAACATCTGCATAGTAATATCCACTAAACCCCGCTAATATATTAACCGATATAAAAAAGTATCGGATAACCGAATTACTTCTGCATCCGATACAAAAAAACTATGGATATTTGCCTTTTTTGATTGCTTTCTCTTCCTCTTCCCACGTCAACGCTTCTAACTCAAGGAAAAAGTCTTTCCCCTCCTGAACCAAACGCCAAGTGCGTCCACTCATGCGGGCAAGCTTCACAAGCTTACTCAGAGGCACACTCTCAATCCGACTCCTCATCTTCAAATAATCTTTCTCACCCACACGCTGAATATAACCAGCCCTACCGATTTTCATCTTGATTCTCTCAGGCAAAAAACTCAGCACCTCTGCTCAAGTAATGCAACTACAAAAATTTATGCTTGTCCCAACCAAACCCTTTCAAATGAAACATTTCATATTTGAAGCCTATTAGGATCCAAATAGAGGGTCTAGACCCCCCCTCTACCCGTCTCTCTGTCTCCATCACACACACGCTAGTCTAATCCTTAATGGCTTCCAACAAACTCATAACATTCCACAACTTAACCCGCGTATAAGGCGGCATATTCGGATCCTGCAAAATCTCATCCAACTTCGCAATAGCATTAGAAGCCCTAACAGCAGGAGAATCAGCGCTCGTCTGTAATGCGTCAATAGACTCTTTAGCGGTTCTCCTAATATTACGAGGCGTAGTCGAGTCCTCAGACACCTGCCCCAAAACAGCCAAAGCCTGCGCAATCCTGTCCTCGTACTCCCTCAACTTCTTCTTGCCCACCATATGACAAAGCCTCCAAAACCTGCAGCCTCAAAGCGATACTCAAATAGACAACTAATGATATAGGCTTTTTTATCGAGGCACCCCAATTGTCAAAAAAAGACACAACAGACCTACAAACAATGGCCAACCTCCTAAAACAAGGCGCCGCACTAACCGACCTCTCATGCCCAGCATGCGCTTCACCCCTGTTCAAACTCAAAACAGGCGAACTCTGGTGCGCCAAATGCCAAAAACGCGTAATCATGGTAAAAGAAGGCGAAACAACAACCGAAGCAACCCGCACTATACTACTCAGCACACTCGAATCAACCGTGCTCACAAAAATCCAAGACTTAGAGAAAAGACTCAAAGAAGAAACCGACCCAACCAAACTGGAAAAATTAACAGCCACACTGTCCTCATTGCTAGAGAACCTCGAAAAGATAAAAAAAATGAAACGATAGGAGACTTGACATCAAACTGTTAGGCTATTTCAATAACTTCCCAACCAACATCCACGGCGTCGCCACACTCACATTTCAATCCTCAACACAACAACTTCAAAAAACAATTTTTGAAACATTTCATCAACTCAGCCAAGAAACCCAAGACCTAAAATCTCTGACAAAAGCTTCACCACCCAACTGCCAAGTCAACTTTGAACTTGGAATAGCCGAAGAAGACACGTTCAACTTTCTTGACAAAGAAGAACTGGAAAGACTCGAGAAAAGCCTAGAAGAAGGAGAACCACTGCACATACTTGACTTCTTCTGCGCTACACGCTACCACACAACTACTACAAACGGAAAAACCAAGCCGCTCAAATTCGACTACAGCTTATTGCGTTTTACGTTCCAGCGGAGAACTTTGGAAATATTTGTTGTTCACGAACGGGGAACACAACGCATGCCCTTAGAAGATTTGATCACTTTCCTAACCAATCGCGTAAACGAAGAGCTCAAACGGAAACAACAGAAATCGCTAACACTAAAATATCTGCGCACTCTATGACCACGAAAAACTTAGATTAGCTTCTCCAACTTCTTTTTGCTCTCAACGATGTCGCTGATACTACCACGTATTTCCAAGGTTAACCAACCGTCATAATTGACTCCTCTCAATGCTTCAACCAAACTCTGAAAGTCTACGTCTCCCTTGCCTATGGGCAAATGAGTCGCCTTCTTATAATCATCATTCCAAGTTGCATCATGCACGTGAACATCAAACAATCTATCACCAAACAGACTAACAGCCTCTGAAAGGTCAATTCCCTTGTTATGAAGGTGCCCCACCTCAAGCACTATCCCAAATTTACTTGGAGAAAACTCCCTCACAAAACTGTTAAAATCGTGTAATCCATCGAAAACGAATGGAGGATAACAAAAAGATTCCAAAGCCAACCTAACTTCACGATTCAAAACTAGTTTCAATGACTTGTGAATGAGCTGACGCAAACCATCTTTTGCTTTAGAGACAACAACCTTCCTCTCGCCCGAAACGACCTGACCGCTGAAAAAAGGCGGATGAAAAGCCAAGAGGTTAGAACCTATATCTAGGCAGAGTTTAACACCCTTCCCAACATCATCGAGCGCTTTTTGATAAGTTTTGCTGCCAAACGAAAAAGCTTGAGCATCGTAAACGCCGCCCAAGTGCACGTTCCTCTCTAAACCCAACTCGTCTAGCAACCGCCTCAGCCTTTTCACATCATAGTTTGGAAAATTCTCAAGAGGTCCGATTTGAAAAGCCTTGAACCCTAAAGAGGCTGCTTCACGGACGAGTCTGTAGAGGTCGTTCTCCCCGAAAGGAGGCTTGCCTAACAAAATGCCTTCAGGCATCGAATGAAAACTTATTATCATATTTTCTAGCCAGCGCTCTTGAAACTTAAATCACGTTTCTCTAAAAAAGAAAGAACAAGTGTTAAAATTTGCTTTGAAACTTCTTCTTTAGATTTTGTTCCGTCTACAAGCTTTAATCGCGCCTCTCTTACCATCTGCATGTAGACTTCATGGACCCTTTGCTGGTTGGGTAAAGTCTCCATCACCGACTTCTTCCGCTTCAACCTCTTCACCACAATTTCAGGCGGAACGTCGAGAAATAAAGCTAGGTCGGGTATCAGCGCGAAGCGATTAATGAGTTCAATCCATTTGAGGTCGAGACTAGCTGCGCCCTGATACGCCAAGGTTGAGTATATGTAACGGTCACATACCACAACTTTGCCCTTGTCCAAGGCAGGCTTGATTTCAGTTTCAACATGTTCAATGCGGTCAGCAGCAAAGAGCAGCGCCTCCAATGCTATGGAAACACGCTTCTTTCTGTCAAGCACGTAGCGTCTGATGAGCTTACCAACCTTGCCAGCGCTGGGTTCGGTGGTGTAAACTGCATCGAAACCTCTTCGGCGCAGGTTGGTAACAAGTCGACGAGCCTGAGTTGTCTTACCGCTGCCGTCGATGCCTTCAATGCAGACGAATGTTCCAAGTTTCGCCATAAAGGTGCCTTCCCCTTCAACATACTGAATCGATTGCTTTAATAGTGTTGTTCAAAATGAAACTTAAAGAAGAGGCGCTGATTCATGAGACAGTATTGGGGCGAAATTAAAGATCCCATTCTAGGATACGTTTACATCACAGGGGTTGAGAAAGCCATCATCGATTCTTTTCCTGTGCAGCGTCTGAGGAGGCTGCGTCAATTGGCTGGTGCTGAGTATGTTTATCCAGGCGCCAACCATACCCGCTTCGAGCACAGCATAGGCGTCATGCACTTGGCTGGGCTTATGGCGGAGAATCCTTACCTCTCGCAGCATTTTAGCGAGGAAGACTACCAGATGATAAGAATCGCCGCCCTCCTCCACGATGTTGGTCATGGCCCTTTCTCGCACATTTTTGAGCATTTACTCGTTAAGTTTCTTCACAAGACACATGAAGATATAAACGTCTGGGTGATTCAAAAGTCAGAGCTAAACGATATTATCGGAAAGCTTGGTTTTGACCCTGATTTGGTTGCTAAACTTTCTGTTGGGTGGTTGCACAAACCTGGCAGAGCCTTCATGGACCAGATTATAAGAAGCGCTGTTGATGTTGACAAGCTTGACTTTGTGGTGCGCGACACTTATCACACGGGCGCTCAGTATGGTTACGTTGACGTTTTCCGCTTAATCCACACTTTAGATGTGCTTGATCAGAATTTGGCTGTTGACTTGGGTGCGTTGTCAGCCTTGGAATCGTTCATACTGGCTCGGATAGAGTCTTTCAAGAGCATATACTTCCACCGCGTTGGTAGAGCTGCTCAACTCATGCTGGCGTTGGCTATGGAGGAGGCCAAAGATGAGCTGGGCTTAATCGAGTTCAAGACGCCAGAAGAATATTTGGCGCTCGACGACTATACGGTTTGGGCTATGCTGAGGAGGTCTAAGAAGTCAAAGAAAATCATTGAGAACTTAGAAAGGCGTAAGCTGCTAAAATGTGCCTACGACCAAACCTTCTACGTACGCGACAAAACAATATCCAGCATCTTCAGCGTTGAGGAAATTCGCAACAAGCTTCGTGATCAGATTGCTTCTGAGGCTGGAGTCGACTCAAAAGATGTTGTGATTGACGTACCGACGCTGCCATCCGTGCCTTACAGTCACTCAGTTCTGCTTGAACCCATGGAGATTCCAGTTTTTCAGCGAACACGAGAGGGTGAGAAAATTCCACGGAGACTCAGCGACATGTCAGGAATTTTCGATGTTTTGAAAGGGTTCATAAACATCTTGCGTGTCTACTCAGACGATGAAAATCGAGAAAAAGTGGGTGCAGCCGCAACTAAACTACTAGGCGAAGTTCCATCCTCTGCAAAAATATCATTCTAGACAATGATACAGATAGACAATGACATGCATAGATAAGGAGATAGAAAAGGCAAATGCGGGTTGCCCAGAATGTTTATGCCGTCTTAGACATGTTTCATCCCATTTGCGGTGTGAACGCTGGCTTCATTGTCACTGAGGAACACATAGTCTATGTTGACGCTGGATGGACCATTCCCAGCGCTCAAACCATTCTAGGCTATTCCTCGGCAGTCGCTCCAAACAACAAGCCAAAGTGTCTGATTTTCACGGATCATCACGGTGACCACATTTGCGGCATGAAGGCGTTTAAAGAGGCAGGAGTCAAAACAATAGGCCATGTGAACCTTGACCTTTGGCTGCGAGAGTACATGATACAGAACTGGAGAGAATTTGTTACTGAAATATATGGCAGGTGGTTTTCAGAACTATATTCTAAGGACGAATCATTGAGAGAACTCCTTTTTGGAGATATTGAACTTTCACCTTTAGACCAAACAATAGACAAGGACACGGTGATCAAAGTCGACGACGAAGAGATTCATCTTCTGTACACTCCTGGACACTGGAAGGCTTGCCTCTCAGTTTATTTACCTTCTTCAAAACTATTGTTTGCAGGAGACACCATCTTTTCAGGTTTTGAACCCACAACTAGATTCGGCGACAAAAACCTTTGGCAACAATGGATTAATTCACTTGAAAAACTCAGCGAACTCGACATAAACTGTATTGTTCCAGGGCATGGGAGATTATGCGACACCAGAGAGATTTCTAGACACATCACATACCTTAAAGAATTAATCGCCAAAACTTAACTAACAAAACGAAAAAGGAGAATTGCGGCATCAAAACATTGAAGGGGCGAAGCATAGTTCCAGGGCAATGCAAAGGACTTGCCCTCGTCTCAGCTAAGCCTTTGAGTTTTCTTGGCGGTGTCGATTACAACTCTGGCGTGATAATTGAAAAGGGGCATGATCTGAAGGACGAGTCAGTAAAGGGCAAGGTTCTCTGTTTCCCTTATGGTCATGGGTCAACTGTTGGCAGTTATGTATTGTATTCCCTTGTTAAGAAGGGAGTAGGTCCAATAGCCATCGTAAACCATGTTGCAGACTCCGTGGTTGTAGTAGGCGCAATAATCGCACAGATTCCGATGGTTGACCAAATTGACATAGGGCAGATCAAAACTGGCGATGAGGTTGAGGTAAACGGCGCTCGAGGAACAGTGAAAGTTGGAGGGCAAAAGTGACTCATGCATCTCACCAAAGAAGAAGAAAAGATGCTCGACGGTGAGTACGGATGGGCGAATCAGGTCTCCATGAAGATTCTTGTCCGATTAGGAGAACTGTTTGGTGCCACCCGTCTCATTCCTGTTAAGTCCGCGCACTTGTCTGGCGTTTCATATAAGCACATGGACGACGCCTCAATAGACTTTCTCACAGCCTTGGCAGAGGGAGGCGGAAAGGCGCAGACCCTGTCCACGCTTAATCCTTCGAGCTTTGATTCCGCATACTTAATCAAATGTTATCAGCGGGAACGCCTTGAGAAACAATCACGCATCGTGGACCTCTACACACGGATGGGCATCAATCCAACCTTAACGTGTACCCCTTACTATTTGCGAGAGCCAAAAAAGGGTCAACATCTAGCTTGGGCGGAATCCTCCGCAGTGGTCTACGCCAACTCTGTTCTTGGCGCATGGACAAACCGTGAAGGAAGCCCGAGCGCCTTGGCAGCCGCCCTCATCGGTAAGACGCCAGACTACGGCGTGCATCAAGCCACAAACCGTCAACCAAATGTATTAGTCAAGGTTGAGACAAGCCTCAAAAATGAGATAGAATATGGAGCTCTCGGAATCCATCTTGGAAAAATTTTGAAGGATAAAGTTCCATTGTTTAAAGGATTGCGGAATCCTTTCGATGACGACTTGAAACAGTTGGGCGCTGGAATGGCTTCGAGCGGCATGACAGCCCTCTTCTACCAGAAGGCTCGAAGTGAAAAACAGAAACTCGAGACAATAGCGATTGAAACTGAAGACATAAAAGAAGCAGCGTCTGGTCTCTGCAGCACCGCCCAAGCCCCAGACCTTGTCTTTATAGGTTGTCCCCACTGCTCCCTGAAAGAAGTTAAAAGCGTCGCAAGTCTTCTCGAGGGCAAAAAAGTGCGTAAAGACGCGGAATTGTGGGTTTGCACATCAAGACATGTGAGAGAAAGAGCTAAAAACTATGTTGACATCATTGAACGTGCTGGCGGACGCGTGCTTTGTGACACCTGCGTCCTAGTCACATGGATAAAAGACTTGGGCGTACACACGCTCATGACTAACTCGGCTAAAACAGCCTTCTACGCGCCAACCTTAAACGAAGTGGATGTATCTCTGAGACCGCTGAAACTATGTCTCAAGACTGCGTGCCAAAATTAGTCCGCTTTTCTAATATAGAAGATGTAATTTATAGTAGCCCACGTTCATAACATCAGAAATACCTAGGAAACTTCCATGAGCCCAATCGAAGCCTCTCTGCTCCTAATGCTGGGATTTGTGATAGGCGTGCCTGTGTCTATGGTCGGTTTGGGAGGCGGCATCCTTATAGTTCCTGCGTTGATTCTGGTTTTTGGTTTGCCAGCTCAAAACGCTGTTGCAATCAGTTTGGTGGCAATGTGTGGTACAACGTTCTCTGCCACGATTGGTTATATGAGGCAAGGAAGAGTGGACTACAAACTTGGTCTGCTCTATGACATACTTGACGTTCTAGGTGTGGTTTCTGGTGCATATTTAACAACAATTCTTTCCAAAGACATTCTTGCAGGTTTGTGCGGAGTCTTTGTGATATTTATCTCGTTACTTTTGATAAGGAAAAGAAAAAGCGCTGCCTCTTCGACAAAGAACAGTCTACAAAATAGTGATAAGGGATGGAAGAGAAAAAAGATTGATTCTTCGAAGCAAATATTTGAGTATGTTATACGCAGGCCAAGTTTGGCGTTGACCAGTAGCTTCGCTGGTGGACTTGTTACAGGTTTGGTTGGTTTAGGAGGAGGCCTAACAGACACAACAACAATGATTCTGCTCGGCGTGCCTCCACACATAGCTGTGGCAAGCTCTGAGTTCGCTATGGCTCTCACTAACGGGGTGGGTGTCATAGCTCACGGAATTTTACAAAACATTCTTTGGGAGTACGCTGTTCCCTTGGCGGTTGGCACATTTATTGGAGCTCAAATTGGTGTGTTTGCTTCAAAACGAGTAAAGGGAGAAACTTTAACCAAGATACTTTCTGCAATTGCACTTGTTCTAGGATTAAGGCTCATACTGTTACTTTTTCATCTTTGATTTAGCAGTAGAGTAAAGAATGAAAAGGAGTGTTTTGCTGTCTTTCTATTGCTTCCGCTCCAAAGTTTTTTTCAACACCTCGATAATCTCGCTTATTCTCTTGCTCGATGGAACTTTTGCTGGCGTGAATTTTTCTTTTGGTTTGGTTAAGGGTCGGGTGGCGTCTATGCCCAGTTTTGAGGTCAGCCCTGTTTCTTGATCGGCTGAAGGGTCGAGTGTTGAACCCCTAGCGTTGGGGATTATGAGCATGTCTTCGTTGGCTTGAAAACGTGTGGCGATAGCCCATTCAACTTCATGTGGATTGAAAACATCAATGTCGGTGTCGACGACTACTGCGTGTTTCAAGCTGGGATGCGCACTGAAGGCTGCTGTCATAGCGTTTTTGGCGTCTCCGTCTACCAGTTTGTCGATGGAGATGACGGCGTGGAGCCATCCGCATCCTCCATTGGACAGGTTGACGGCTTTGACTAAGGGCACCACCTTTGAGACGGCTTCCCAAATCATTGTTTCGTGGGGCAAACCCATCAAGAGCTTGTGTTCGGCGCCAGAAGGCAACAATGCCTGATAAATGTGGTCTCTTCGGTGCATGGTGTTAACAAGTTCGATTACAGGTTGCTTCCGCTGAACGTCATAGGTCCCAGTTATGTCAACGAGAGGTCCTTCAACAACTTCCTTATCAATTAGTATTCTGCCCTCCAAGACGATTTCGGCTTCCGCTGGGGCAAGTGCGTCTACATTCTCACACTTTATCAAGTTGAGCTTGTTGTTGAGGAGTGTATTGGCAACATCGAATTCACTGACGCCGAAGGGAACAGGAGAAGACGTAGCCAACATAACCGCAGGGTGAACACCAATGGCTATGGCAACATCCAGATTCTGTTTTTCCTCCTTAGCCGTCTGCCAGAGCTTGAACAAGTGGCGAGGCACCAACCGAATTGCCAAGTGGCGGTCGTCCAACACCTGCAGACGGTGTATGGACACGTTCTCAATTTTTTTGTCTGGACTGTGCGCCGAAACAATCGCCGACGTTATGTATGGCCCGGCATCGTGTTCAAAATGCGTCAATATAGGCAGTTTTGAGAGTCGGGCTCTCTCAACAACCTCGTTGACTGGACCGCCCCGCACCTTTTTTGGAGGCGTTGGTGTACGCCAGGCATCGAGTAATCTTTGATAGAGCGCGTCTGTGTTTATGCCCAGAGCCCAGCAGAGTCGTTGCCTTGTTCCGCAGACGCTGGCTACAATTTTGGTTTCTCGTCCTTTCACATTGTCAAAGTATAATATTGGGGGGCCGCCGTCTAACTCCTTCATTAAGGCGGAAACCTCGAAGCGCGGCGAGACTTCGTCCTTAACCTCCAATATCTGATTTTTTCTATGCATCTCTGCTAAGAAACTCCGCAGACTCATTTTTTCAACTCCTCTTTCTCCCTAAATTTTAAAGTCTTGTCAAACAGCCTGAGAAATATAGGTCCGACATCTTTTTCAGCCACCGTTTTTGTAAAGACGGACGCCAATGCTATTTTGCCCGTTTTCTCGGCGAGGCGTTCAGCCAGAAGACGCGCCACAATCACGTTTCGGTCGCCTAACAGGACTGAGGACAAGGGTGGACCCAGCATCTTCTCTTTTTGAGGTACAGCCACCGCTAACGTGCCCAACTGGTCTTCTCCCTCGCTCAGTAGGATTAGGTTGGCGTTTTTTGTTTCCAAAAGAAGTGCCAGAAACATGGTCTCGTTTTCTTTCATCTCTTCTTGAACAACTTTCACCCGTTGCATTCACCTGACCTTCTAGCTATTTTAACCCGTTGGCGTATTTACTATTTAGTGCTTTTATGGGCTTTCAAAACTCCTGAAGCGTGGTGATAATGTTTTTTATTATTTGGAAGAAGCTGTGTGAGCAATTAAGCGCTCATCTTGAGTTATTGCCTCAAATATTTCATCGACTAGTTGCTCTGGCTTTGAGATTCTGCCGACTTCGTGATGGCTGCCGTTGGTGATTTTCGCTATCATTTTCGTCACTATGAGACCAGAGCTTTGCCATCCTGCCAGAACAGGGTTAGTGTTAACCACAACCGTGTAGATTTTTTCTTTCTTAATTATTTCAGAAACCGAAGCGACGTCTTTGACAGCCAAATCCTCGTATTTGAAGAAGGCAGCGTCAAGAGGGTCAAACGTGCGGATCTCACCAGTCTGTAAACTCCTTTTCAGTGGAATGTTGGCGTTTCCGTCTGTCACAACAACCATAACTGGAATGGTTGACCTGTCTCTTCGTTTGGCTTCCTCTAAGACCTCCCTCGCCTTCAGCATTCCCGCGGCTAGGGGAGTGAAGCCACTGATGTGTAGTTTCAAGAGTTTGTTTGCCACAACTCGCAGGTTGGTTATGGGGTGCTGCACAACGACCGCGCTTGTGCCCTTTAGAGCCACTATGCCCACTTTGTCTCTGTATCTGTAGGCATCTCCGTGCAGTTTCAGTATGGCCTCTTTCACCGGTTCAATGTTGTACATCATAGACTTACTCAGGTCAATGACCAAGACTATCGTCATGGGCGCCTTGTATAATCTTGACTTCTCGCGAACGTCTCTTGGAAGTATCTGAAGCGCTGTCTGAGACGATTTTTCCCTATATCTCTGCTCCAAAGCAGCCGCTCTAATCGTCGCTGGCAAGTGTACATCGCGTGGCTTGCCGTGGGGAAACCTCCACCCACTTGGTCTGCCCCGATGAAGCGACGTCACGGTCTCTGCTCGCTTGCCCACTTGGACGCCGACGCCTCTTAGGGGCTTTTGCACTCGAAAGAAGAGGTTAAAGGGTGCGAGGAGGCTTCCTCTAATTTTATCAAAGAGGGGAGTCCCCTCAGTCATGGGGGCCTCTCTTGCGGCTGAACCGAAACTACCACGTAAGACTCTTGCGTCACTTGGGAGATCCCAACTTTTTTTAGAGAGTGACAGCCTTCCTCTGATTAATTCGTCTAGCGTGTAAATTATTTTCTTGAACCTTTTTGGAGTGTAGTTGCTCTGCTTTTTCTCAGATTCCTTTTCTTTTTTCTTCTCAGTTTTTCTTGGCCATATAATTGCTTTGAATTTTTTGCCCTCTTCAATATCTGGCTTTGGTCCTGGTTTTTCCTCTGCCTGTGCTTCCGTAGCCTTTGATGAGAATGTCTGTTTGATTTCGTCAGGTGTGGCTGGCTCTAAGAAGCCTCCTTCTCTGGTTCTGTGACTTAGGGCTAGTTCAGCTGCGACTAGGACATCGTTTATTGTGACTGTTGTTCTGTCTTCGAATGCTGCCAAGGTAGACGCGGCTTTGCTTATGACTATGTCGGGTCTCATTCCGTCAACTTTCAATTCTGCGCACGCCTTGCAAACGGCTTCGAGGAGGTTTTGAGGCATCTCAACTTTGTGAAGTACCTCTCTGGCGTGTGCGATCTTGCTCATGAGTTCTTTTTGAGCTGCCTTAAATTCTTCATGAAATCTTTGAGGTTCTCTTTCAAACTCGATGTTTCGCTTGACCACTTCTATTCTGTCTGGAACAGAAGCGATTCTTTCAACTCCAACAGATAATGGAAAGCGGTCTAGGAGTTGTGGTCGCAGTTCGCCTTCTTCAGGGTTCATTGTTCCCACGAAGACGAAGCGTGAGGGATGATTGACCGAGATTCCTTCTCTCTCAACAACGTTCCATCCTGTGGCTGCGGCGTCTAAAAGGTCATCAGCGATGTGGTCGGGTAAGAGATTTATTTCATCAACATAGAGGATGTTTTGATTCGCTTCGGCGAGGATGCCTGGTTCAAGAGCCTCTACTCCAAGTTTGATGGCTTTTTCTACGTCTAAGCTCCCCACAACTCTGTCTTCAGTGGCTCCAAGCGGAAGATCAACAACTCTCATTTCTTTCTCTTCCACTGACAGTTTCTCTCCTCTTCTGTAGCGTTCGCTGCATCGGGAACACATGTTAGACAGATCGTGTGGGTTGCAGTTGAAGGGGCAGTCTTTCACGGTTTTTATCGTTGGCAAGATGTCGGTTAAAGCTCGAACAACAGTTGTTTTTCCTGAGCCTTTTGGTCCGCGAATGAGTAGTCCGCCTACCTTGGGGTTAATGGCGTTAATTATAATCGCAAGTTTTAGTTTTTCTAGAGCGACTATGGCGGAGAACGGAAACACTATTCTTCTTTGCATGCGCCAAACTTCCAGGCTCAGGGGCACTTCAATATGTAGGTAACTAAAACATAGGTATAAGAGCATAATGCTTCTTTGGCTCAGACTGCATCAAAATGGTAAAGGCAAGTTTTAAGTTAACGCCTGAACCTCACATTAAGGTGCTTCCGAAAAAGCATCGGCGAACCAGTAATGGATGAGAGAGACAGAGCTAACAGAATTCTTGAAGTCCTAAAGGAGAATTACCCCCTTCCCGAGTGGACGAGTTCAAAGAGAGAACCTTTTCAAACACTTATACGAACTGTGCTCTCGCAGGCAACCAACGACAGAAACCGAGACCGAGCCTACAAAAATCTTTCAGGAAAGTATGAGATAAATCCGAAGGCTTTGGCAACCGCTGACGTGAAGGAAATCGAGAAAGCTGTTCGAGTGGGCGGCTTGTACAGGAACAAGTCTCGAAAGATAAAGGAACTGTCAAAGGTTGTTCTCGAACGGTTCAGTGGCTCTCTTGACTTTGTTTACTCCGACTCTCTGGAAGAAGCCAGGGCTAAGCTTATGAGCATCCCTGGAGTTGGACCCAAAACTGCAGACGTGGTTCTCTTGTTTTCAGCCAAAAAACCAGCAGTGCCCATTGACACCCACGTTAACCGTGTCTCGAAGAGGCTGAGGCTGGCGCCGCTTAAGGGCGGTTATGAGGACGTTCGAAACTCGCTTGAATCGTTTTACGCTCCAGAAGACTATCTGCCTATTCATCTGCTGCTGATTAGCCTTGGACGAACATTTTGTAAGGCTAGAAATCCAATGCACAAGCCTTGCCCTGT
>Ga0315312_1001279_pt1 | contig 20344 bp, 15 predicted proteins | sample TDP7_MG_FD_203629 | JGI IMG/M metagenome (GOLD analysis project Ga0315312, IMG submission 203629) | Freshwater sediment microbial communities from Lake Towuti, South Sulawesi, Indonesia - TDP7 | ecosystem: Environmental > Aquatic > Freshwater > Lake > Sediment | place: Indonesia: South Sulawesi... | reverse complement strand
AGATTCGCTAGACAGCACAACCTCATCAAGAGCTACGATCGAAGACGAAGAACCCGTCTGATTGACGACCGCAAGTTACGGCGCGAGCTGGAAAAGCATGTAGCAAGTCTAAGAAAGAAGGTCTTAGTCGAGGGGCACTATTCTCATAGTCTGCTTCCGACACGATTAGTGGATCTTGTGTTCATTCTCAGATGCAATCCTGAGATTCTTAGGGATCGCCTTAGAAGAAGGGGTTACCCTCTCGCCAAAATAAGAGAGAACGTTGAAGCAGAAGTCCTAGACATTTGCGTGAGCGAAGCCGTCGCAGCACACGGCCTGAAGAAGGTGGCCGAAATAGACGCGAGCAGCACCGCGATCGAAAACTGTGTCGAGGAGGCTTTACTGATCTTGGCAAGGAAGAAGGCGGGACATGTGGGTAGACATGACTGGCTAGCCATGCTCGAAGGAACAGGAAAGCTGGAGAAGTTTCTACAGGAGAGAACCGCGCCATGGAGAAAACGTTCGTCATAGCCAAATGTGTGCGATGTGGCCGGCTCTTGCTGTCAAGGAGTGGAGTAAAGACCAAGATCTGTCCTTACTGCAACGCAAGGTTCGGGCTAGATAGAGCAATGATCGTCGGCTATGCAAAATCAGCTCAAGAAGGAAGGCAAATGCTTGCAGAGTTGAAAAAGACGCAGGCGGGAGCCCGCTAAAGGAGCTACGCCAAGCTCTTGACCAGACCGACTTCTCTCAATTCAGAAACTATCTGATCGAGCAGTTTGTCAACATTTTCTCCAGTAAGCGCGCTGATCTGCGACAGGGGCACTCCTGGGAAGTGCCGCTTGATCTCATTTGAAGCCACTTCGAGCTGCTCCTGACTTACTCGATCAATCTTGTTGCCGCAGACTATGACCTTGCCTGTGGTGTCCACCTGCCTCAATGTCCTGTTTATCGATGCAAGCTTTCGTCTAAGGAGCGGTGGATCGTCGCTCAGGTCGATAAGAAGCAGAATCAGGTCGGCTTGAGTGATCTCTCCGATCGTTGTATTGAATGCTTTCAGTATTATTGGATGCATATCCTCAATGAAGCCTATTGAGTCCACTAGGATGAATTCTGTGTTTTCTCCATCGTTTCGGACAGTCACACGTCTTGCGGCTGTAGACAGAGTAGTGAAAGGGCCGAGTCCAACGTTTTTCTTCTCTGAGGCCAACCTGTTGAAGAAGGTGCTCTTGCCGCTCTGCGTGTACCCTGCAAGTGCCACGATTGGAAACCCAAGTTCATGCCTCCTCTCTCTGAGTAGATCCTTCTTCTTGTATAGGTCTCTGAGACCTGCCTCTAGACGGCTTATCCGCTTCCTAGCCTCTCGCTCATATTCGCTATAAGGGTAGTCGCCTGGTCCGCTCCATCCAACCTGTTCACCCAGAATGCCTTCAAGCTTCAGAAACTCGCGTCCCCACGAGAACGTGTACCTGAGCCGAGCCAACTGTATCTGAAGCTTCGCCTCCTTAGTCATCGCCCGTTTATCAAAAACCTCCAAGATGAGGAGATTCCTGTCTATCACCTTCACATCTCCGCCTAGTTGCCTCTGAATCTTGAAGACCTGCCCGCTCGGCAAAGTATTGGCGAAGATTGCGTACCTGACATCTTTCCCTCGGATCAGTTCCTTAACTTCCGTTAGCTTCCCTGGCCCGACACAAGTGGAGTGATGGACACTTTTCCTCTTCTGAACCACTGTCGCCAGAACATTGTATCCTATGTTTCGCGCCATCGAGGTCACCTCGTCCACTCTCGAAGGAAGCTTCGGAATCTTGCACTCAACCACGATGGCGTTCAAATCGACGTACACCGACTTCCATCGAACCTACTGCCACAAACCGCCAATTTAAACAAATACGCTTGGCAACCATGCCAACAGAGGATTCCTCCGAAGGCTGAAGACTTTCGGACCCATCAATAGCTGAAGTCCATTCCACTAGGCAGCGATCGTACCAGTTTGCGCAAAACCAGTCGCCTCACTGGTACCATCTACCGTTACCATTTACCGTACCTGCAGATAGGGGGTGTAATACACCCCTATGACAAGGAAGAAGAAGCCTGCTCACCGCCAGGCAGAACCTACGAATTCTGCCTGAAGTGCGCTAGAATAGCCATTCGTACCGGTCTATGGTGTTCCACCACTGCTCGTCTGTGGCGCCTCGCCAGCCCACAATGCGCATAACCTCATCCAATATCCTATGGTGCCTTCTCTCGTCTTCAGCTATCTGCTTCAGAAGAGACTTCGCCTTCGGGTCTTCTACTCTTTCAAGAATCTTTTCGAGCCGGTTCAGCATATCCTTCTCTTGTTCGACATGCTTCTCAAGTGACGTCTTCATGTCTTCCCTGTCCACAACCGTCACCAAAGTGCCAGCGTTGAGGTCTATGAGAGCTTGCAGCATGTCTGCGTGCTTCAGTGAGTCCAAGACAAGCCTATCTATGAAGAGCCTAACAACAGAGTTCTTCGCCTTCTGAGCAGTTGAACTCAAGGCCTCAGCAGTCGTCTTCTCCAGCGCCATCTGATCCCTGAGAAGCTTTTCAAGCTCAGGCCCACTCATTTAGCATACCTCTGCCTGACGTTAGGCAATCGTACTAAAATTGTTTTGCACAAACCATCAAGAGCATTCTTGATGGTAGATCAGGCGGAGTTGTCTACTCCCACGTGAATTTTCCATCTCTCTGAATGGCCTTGCCGTCCAGGAGTATCTGCCCTGGCTTCATCGTTTTTATCATGTCCCAATGTATCGCGCTCTTGTTGACGCCGCCGCAGTCCTTGTATGCGTTCCCTAACGCTAGGTGAATTGTGTCGCCGATCTTCTCGTCGAAGAGAATGTTCTTTGTGAACCTCTTTATTCCTCTGTTGGTTCCTATCCCGAGTTCTCCTATCCTCTTAGATCCTTGGTCTGTCTCAATGATGCTCTTCAGAACCTCTTGGTTTGTTTCTGCAGAGTAGTCTACAACCTCACCCTTGGAGAACGTCAGTCGAATTCCTTTGATCTCCCTGCCATACCGAATGCCCGGAAGATCAAACCAGATCGCCCCTTCCGCGGAATCGTCGACCGGGGCGGTGTAGACCTCGCCACCCGGAACATTGTGGGTGGCGTCACCAACAACCGCGTTTCTGCCTTTAACAGACATGGTAAGGTTCGTTCTCTCTCCAACAATCTGAACCCTGTCCGCCGCGTCCAAGGCTTTCTTCAGCCGTTCCATCTGAGCCCTCTGTTTCGTCCAGTCAATCAGTATAGCCGAGTAGACGAAGTCCTCATACTCCTTGAGGGACATGTCAGCGTCTTGAGCGAATCCGGGTGTAGGCGCCTGAGTAAGGCACCATCTCTTGGTCAGCCGCTCGTCGAGTATCTTCCTAGTCGTCTTATCTCTCCTCGTGAGCTTCTTTGGATCCACATTCGCAAGTGTACGCGTGTTCACGTCTGACCTGATCAAGACGACAACATCCGACGCCTTAGTTAGATCATAAAGATGGTTTGGAAATATGTCCAGGTATTCTTCGGGGGCGACCTCATAGTACGCTCGAGTCACCTCCGACGGCGTCATGACTATTAGGGGGCTGCCTCCCAACTTCGCTGCCTCTTTGTAGACCTCAGAAGCCAGATCCAATCCGTAGTCAGAAGCCGTTATCAGAACTTGATCTCCTTTCTTAACTCCAGTCGAGTAGGTGACAATAAGCTTCGCGTGCTCATTTACTCTAGGATCCATCATTCTTCACGGTATTAGGTATGCCAAATCAGGGAAAAGCCTTCTGATGACAGTGTGGGTGAAGAAATATCGCGTTCTCATGCCGCAATCAGGCCAAGCACACTATTATTCTGGCGCAGATATTCGCGTTCCATTCGGTTATCCCAGCCTTGGCATGACAGAGGAACTCAGGATACGCGTCTGCTAGTCATCTAAAGAGCAAGGCGGCAAAGATGGATGCCGTCAATGATAAGACGGTTATTAAGGTGTTAAGAGATGGTCCAGCGGTATCCTTGAAAGGGTCGCCTACTGTGTCCCCTGTCACAGCAGCCTTATGGGTTTCAGAGCCTTTGCCACCAAGGTTACCTGCCTCGACATACTTCTTGGCGTTGTCCCACATCCCGCCCGCATTCGACATGAAGAGGGCATAGAGCAGACCGCTCAGTATGCTGCCTACCAAGAAGCCTCCGAGCCCTTCCTTGCCCAATACGAAGCCTGTTGCTATTGTCGCTACGATGGATAGGATGCTTGGCGGCAAGAGTTCTCTTATTGCTCCTTTCGCCGCTATGTCAACGCATTTTGCATAGTCAGGTCTCACGCCAGGCCTGCCTTCGAGGAGACCCGGAATCTCCTTGAACTGTCTTCTGACCTCAGAAACCATAAGGTCCGCGTTTCGGCTTACGCCCAAGATTGTTAGGCCGGAGAAGATTGGTGGGATGATCATGCCAACAAAAAGGCCAACGAGCACCTGAGGGTTCATGATGTCAATAGTCTTCAAGCCTACTGTTTCGGAGTAGACGCCTAGCAGTGATAGAACTGTCAGTGCGGCCGCGCCAATAGCGAAACCCTTGGTGATCGCCTTCGTTGTATTGCCTACCGCGTCAAGTTGATCGGCAATCTCGATTGCGCTCTCGTCTAGGCCGCTTTGCTCCGCAACCCCTTTTGCGTTATCCACGATCGGGCCATATGCATCTGCCGACACTATCATGCCAGCAATTGAGAGCATGCCAACAGCTGAGATTGAGATACCGTATATTCCTCCGAGGTACCAAGCCGCTAATGTTGCTGCGCAGATTCCTATGACTGAAGGAGCCACACTCAACTGACCGTAGGAGAAACCTGTTAAGATGTTGATAGCTGCACCACTTCCTGCCGCCTTGGCAGTGTTGATGGCGAATCTCTGGTCTATCGAAGTAAACCAGTCTGTAGTCTTACCGATAACGAATCCTGAGAGCACACCGGCGGCGGCTGCGATGAGGTAATTCCAACTAGTATTCAAGTAGATCGTTACTAGTGCAGCAAATACTGCGAACACTCCTCCGGTGAAGAATGTTCCAAGGTCAAACGCGCCGCCAGGATCCCTTCCTTTTCTCAGTCTGATCAGCCATCGCACAAACAATGCGCCGGCTAAAGATGCCACGATCCCCATGGCTGCGAAGTAGATCGGCAGTAGCACGTAGCTGGCACTCATTGTGACTCCAAGTATCATCGTGGCCACAATACACCCGACATAAGAGTCGAAAAGATCTGCACCCATGCCAGCGACATCCCCGACATTGTCTCCAACATTGTCCGCGATGACTGCAGGGTTTCTCGGATCGTCTTCAGGTATTCCAAATTCCACCTTGCCAACGAGGTCAGCTGAGATGTCCGCTGTCTTGGTGTATATTCCTCCACCCGCCTTAGCGAATAGCGCTAGGCTACTTGCGCCGAAGCTGAATCCCAAGACTATCTCCGGGTCATTAAAGAGACTGTACACCACGTTGATTCCCAGAAGAGCGAATCCCACGACTCCTAGCCCCATCAGCGAGCCTGCGGAGATGGCTACAGTGAAGGCCCTAGTCAACCCGGATTTTGCAGCTTGGGCAGTCCGCGTGTTCGCCAAGGTTGCCCCTATCATTCCTACATAGCCTGCCAAGGCAGATAGAGCTGCTCCGACAACGTATGCAAACACAATTCTGAGATCTGCTTGCCCAGTCTGAAAGTTGAAACCCGTTAAGGCAAGTATCGCAGCCATCACTCCCACGAAAGCTGCAAGGTAGAGGTTCTGCCTCTTGAGGTAGGCAACGGCACCGAGCCTGATTGCGTCAGATACTTCCTGCATTTTCTCAGTGCCTGGGTCAGAGTTGCGCACTTGGCGATACAAGACAACCATCGCCACAACCGCGAGAAGAGGCGGTACTACTGCAAGCAAGATGTTCAGCTGCCCAGCATGCGCCGCTTCCATCCATTCAACCCTCCCAAAACCCTGCCGATTCAGGCCTTCCGGTCATGTGCGTCCCATCCTGAAATGAGTTTGTGCGCCCGTTGAAGGTATTGCTCCTATAAGTAACTTCCTTTCAGCCTTACATCAATTACAGGTGGCATACAATAGCTCTCGGTATGTCTAGGGATGGAAGCTTGTCTTAGCATAGTACCCACTAGGCCGCCGTCGGGATTGTCTCTTCTGAAAGATGTGATCACACGAATGCGAATCATACTCAGTAAGCCCTTTATACCCAGCGAGATGTTATCCGATGCGCTATTGCTGAAGTGACTGAATTGACTGATGCTTGGCATACTATGGACAAGCAAGCCGCAATTCAGATATTGAGGGCAGCTCCATCGGGCTTAAGCACCGAAGAGGCAACGAAGCGTCTGCAAGAATATGGATACAATGAGCTGAGAGAAAAAAAGCGAAGAACCGCCTTGCAGATGTTTCTTGAAGGGTTCAAAGATGTCTTCATCATGTTGCTGATTGTCGCCACAATATTCTCTGTGATAGTAGGATATTACGAATCGAGGACCGTTCAACGAGGCTTTCTTGAAACCTATACGGACGCCATAACCATCGGCATCATTGTCCTCCTAGTAGCAGTTACTGGTTTCATTCAAGATTATCGAGCTGAAAAAGCTCTAGAAGCTTTGAAGAAGCTTACTGCGCCTAAAGCGCGAGTATTCCGCGACGGCAGAGAAATGATCATACCCGCAAAGGAAGTAGTGCCCGGTGATATACTAGCCGTCGAGTCTGGAGACACCGTTCCAGCTGACGCACGAATCATAGAGTCTGTTGAGTTGAAGACAGACGAGGCTGTTCTAACAGGTGAGTCAACCCCTGTTGGGAAGGGAACCGAGCCCGTCAAACCGGAGGCGTCTCTTGGCGAGAGAAAAGACATGTTGTATATGGGAACTCACACGATCTACGGTAGAGGAAGAGCTGTTGTAACCTCTACAGGTATGGCCACAGAGTTCGGAAGAATTGCCGAAATTGTGCAAACCGCTGAGGAGGAAGAAACTCCACTCCAAAAGAGATTGGATAGATTCGCCAAAAAAATAGCGAAAGTTGTCGTGATCCTTTCACTGATCATTTTTGCGCTTGAAGTATATGCTGAAGAGGCCTTGGTAAAGGGTGGGGCTGCACTAATCTCAGCAATAATCGACTCGTTTATGACATCGATAGCTTTGGCAATATCAGTTGTTCCTGAGGGCCTACCGGCCATAGTAACGATTGGTCTAGCCTTGGGCGCTCGAGAATTTGCAAGACGTAACGTCATCATCAGGAAGCTCTCTTCAGCCGAGAGCTTGGGATCAGTCACAGTTATTTGCTCAGACAAGACTGGAACATTGACTAAGGGTCAGATGACAGTACGGCGACTGTACAACAGCGGAAGAAGCATTGATGTGTCCGGAGTCGGCTACGAGCCGAAGGGTGAGTTCCGGGAAGGCAATAGTTCCCTCAACGTTGAAAACGACGAGGATCTGTCTCTGCTGTTGACTATAGGCGCATTATGCAACAACGCCAGCCTAGAAAACGAGAAAGATATTTGGCGAATAATGGGCGATCCGACCGAAGGAGCATTAATTGTTTCAGCGGCAAAAGCTGCTCTTGAGCGCACTCAACTGGAGAAAAAGTACCCACGGATAGGCGAGGTTCCATTTACCTCCGAAAGAAAGCGTATGACCACGGTTCATCAGACCCGTGAAGGAGAACTACTTGCCTTCATGAAGGGCGCGCCCGAAGTCGTCTTGGAACGCTCCAGCAATATTTTTGAGAACGGCAAAGAAAAAGAACTAACAGATGCCAAGAAGAAGGAAATCCTAGAGATCAATGAGAAGCTAGCCAGCGACGCCCTGCGCATCCTCGGAATGGCTTACAGAAAGTTGCCTAGCACTTTGAAGGAGTTTGACGAGACTATTGAGAACGGCTTAGTCTTTGTGGGCTTGGAAGGCATGATTGACCCACCACGAGATGAGGCTATTGAAGCAAACAAGCATTGCGAGCAGGCCGGAATAAAGACGGTCATGATCACCGGAGACCACAAGCTCACCGCAACCGCAGTTGCGAAAGAAATCGGAATAATGAAGAAAGATAGGCTTGTATTCACTGGTCCCGAGCTAGATAGGATGAGTGACGAGGAGTTCGAGAAAGTCGTAGAGATGGTGGCCGTTTACGCCCGCGTTTCGCCGGAGCACAAGTTGCGCATAGTCCGAGCTTTGAAGAAGAGGGGTCATATCGTAGCCATGACTGGCGATGGGGTCAACGATGCTCCAGCAGTCAAAGCGGCTGACGTAGGCGTGGCTATGGGAATATCGGGTACAGATGTGACTCGCGAAGCCTCAGACATGGTCTTGACAGATGACAACTTCGCCTCAATCGTCAGAGCTGTTGAGGAAGGCAGGGTCATCTACGACAACGTACGCAAATACGCCCGATTCCTAATTGCATGCAACTTCGACGAAGTCTTGGTCATAGGAACATTCGCCTTACTGGCCGGCCTGTCGGGTATCGCAGGGGAAATATGGTTCCCCCTTCCATTGCTTCCAGCGATGCTATTGTGGATAAACTTGGCCACAGACGGCGCTCCAGCAGTCGCGTTGGCCACGGATCCACCTGACGAGGACGTGATGAAACGTCCCCCGCGCAAACCAGAAGAGGGTATACTGCATGGAATGAGCGCATTCATAATCGCCTCATTCATACTGCAGTCAATCGGAACGATACTTGTCTTCTGTCTTGAGTACTATGTGTGGCCATCGCATCCATGGGGATGGCCAAACGGACCAATAATCGAGGCAAATAGAATGCTTAGCCTGAATGAGGCAAGAACAACAGCATTCGTCCAAGCGACCATGTTCGAATTGTTCGTGGTTTGGAACTGCAGGTCGGAGAAACGTAGCGTGTGGAGAATGGGACGAGACGCCTTCAAGAACAAATTCTTTGTACTTGCTGAAATAGTGTCAATAGTAACCACGCTTGGCATAACCTATGTACCAGTGACCGCATCCATGTTCCACCTGGTTCCCTTGAGTCTAACCGATTTGGCTTACGTTCTCGGAGTGGCAAGTTGGGGCTTCTTCGTGCTACCGGAAATCTTCATGGGAAGAAAAATATGGATATGGCAATAGCGTAGCCACATAAGACATATAAGGCATTCAATGGTTGAGACGTACGTTTTGACCTATCTTGCATCCACCAGGTACTCTTCCGATTTTCCAGTTCTGTTTTTCACTGTGTAAATGATCAGCACTACTTCAGTGAAGACGTTTCCAGCAGCGAAAAGGATGGAAGAACCTTTGTATATCGAAACTATGTAGAGGATGAGAAGGCCTAACAGGACCCAGACAAACACAAAATCTCTTGTCAATGTAACCAAATCAGTCTTTGTGTGGCTTTTGTTCTTCGCTTTCCCCTTGCTGTCCATGTAAACATAGATGCTGGCCAGAGTCAGGAATGCGATACTCGAGCTGATGCAAATGGCCCACCAGTTGAATAGTTCAGGATATGGCATCATCCCTGATCTTCACCATCAGAGTTTGCAAATCTTGTAGAAGAACACCTTACCTGCATCGACTAGAAACAGATAGGTGGCGACCATAAGTATCAGGAGCATCCAGTATTCGGCTGGGAGGGCCGTGAACCCAAGGAAACCGCCGAAGATCGTAAATGGGGTTATGGTTCCAAACGCCACGCACGAGAGCGTAAGCAATGTCAGCCACTTTCCGGGACGGCTCGTTAGAAACGGTATACGCCTGGTTCTAATGACGAACATTACCAAGACCTCCGTCCAGAATGACTCCACAAACCAGCCGCTCTGAAACAGTGTTGCTGAGGCATAAAAAGAAGGTTAACATATCCAGTGGCAAGCCGGAATGTAGAATGGATCTACCAATTTTAGATCTTGAGGCGCGTGTCGTGGAAAATCTTCTCTTCACCATAGGCTTACTGGTTATCGTGTATTCGATACACGCAGCCCAAGGCCAAATCATACTTTCGGAAATAGCAACTAACGCTCATATTTAGCTAGATGGTAGAGTTATGTAGGACGTCAATTCCGTCATGTACTTGGCGCCGTAGTATGATGCTGCTACTCCTGTGACCGGGAGGTCAAACCAGAATGTTGCAATTCTCGCTAAGAGTGTGGCTGAAGCGGCAACACCCAAAGGGACGCCAAACATCACGAGAACAGTGGTCGCGACTACTTCCAGGACTCCTAGCATTCCCGGGATCGCAATCGGCATCATCTGTATGAAGTCTCCAACCGTGATCGTAAGCATGATGGCCCAGACTGAGACTTTGTAGCCCAATGCCAGGAAAACAACGTATAGAATCAGAACTGAGGTTGTCCAATAGCTCAGCGATAGGCCGAACGAAACCAGTAACGTGCTAGGAGTCTTGAGAAGCTTCACAAACGTCTTTCTGAAGTCGCCTGCAAAACCACCAATTGAAGAAACGTTACGTTGATACTTCCCTGTCACCCTGTACAAAATGCGTCTAAGCCTATCAACAGGTCCAGGTGCGTAGCGTCTAAGTTGATCTGCTTTGACAACAAAGAGGGTAACTCCGGCTATTCCAATCATCACCAGCAGCGCCAGCACAAGAACGCTTGAGAAAAGTGAGTGCGAAACGCCGCTAGTCACAAACAGCATTGTCATAGCTAGAAGTGCATAGGTGACAAATCCTAGAGTGAATATGATCTTGTGAAGGATGACTGTTGCTGCGCTGTCACCGATACGTATGTCTGACTCTTTGGATGCCAACAGAACTCTCGACGCGTCCATAAAGGCCCCACTTGGAGTAATGTAGCAAAGAAATATTCCAGCCAGTGCAACTGATATCGTGGTAGAAAAACGAATCTTCAACCCGGCTCCGCGAAGTAGTACGTACCAGCAGGCTCCATACAGGAATAGACCAGCCATATCGAGAATGAACGTCAAGAACATTAGCATAGGATCAACACTTCTAATTGTCTTGATGACCTCGGCAAATCCCACGACGTAAAGAAAGATGATGAGGAGAGCGACTCCAACGATTAGGGATCCAGTGAAAACTATTCCTGCATGGAAAGCGTTCTTCTCTTTTCTTTGCAAGGTTCTCATCACATGCAAGAAGCTGTCATGGCGGGGCTCTCAATCTACGAAGGGTCTAATCTGACTGGATGATCACTGCAATGAAGCTTCTTCATCCCCTCGCCTTTTGACCCACCTCATCCATAGCTGATCCAAATCAACCTTCACCAAAACCACTGTAACGATCAGAGTGAAGACAGCTGAAATGGTTATTGCAGGAATGCCGCCGACCAGCTTGTGCAGCCCTAGACCAGCGGCCTTACCTAAGTATGCTCCGGGAATTGTTACAACGAGTTTCCCGACAAAGAACGCGAACAAAACCCGTAGAGGATTGTATCCTACCAAGCCTAGGCCGACCAAGACTGGCTCATCAGGGATGGGTGTTGCCGCCGCCATGAAAACAGCTAAGGACTTCCATCGCCCCATTCTTTCACAATACCTGTGCAGCCTCTCAACTTTCTCAGCACTCAGGGCTCCGCCCGCGAAGTAGCTCACATAGTAGGTCACCGCTTTCGCAATAGATGACCCGACAGCAATAGCCGTCCCGACGTAAATAGGAGGATAGTTTGGGTAGATGGCTGAGATCGCACCAGAGAGAACCATAGTCGACGGACCGATGAACGGAATTAGATATAGCAGACAACTGAAGAGGAAGATACCCATGAACCCCCAGCTCAGTATCTCTATCAAGTCAGACAGACCTCAGCCAGTCATGGATTCGAAGGCTATCATATGCGCACTTGATCTACATATAGCCCTATCCCGATACTGAGTTCTAACCGCTGTTGACAGGCGTCGATACTTGAGGCAAAACCTAGACACTGGGTAGAAGCGATGAGAGGGCTACAATGACTAGGAACCCAAGAATCATGGACACGACCACCAGTGGGCTCCTAGAGCAATGTTGAAGTTCAGGAACAAGATCAACCACTGAAACATAGATGAAGGTTCCAGCACAAAGCCCAGCGGAATCATGAATTTCCCTAGGCCAACAAGAAAGAATCCGATCCCGATTCCCAGAGGGGTGTCGAAAGCGGTGGCAAGCACATAGAGGATGGCCTGTCTCCTGCTATCCGTTGAACTGAGGGCCAGCGAAAGGGCAGCGAAACAGGGATCTGATGTATCGCAACTGCAAGCGTGACTATAGTGCCAACTTCAGCCCCAGCCGAGAATCCTACCGGGATTACGAAACCATCAATAAAGCCGTGAGACGTGAGAGCGCTCACGCCCATGAAGCCATGGTTCGGATCGATCGGCTTGCCGTGTATGTGAAAGTGGCCGCCGTGAACTTCCTCTGTAGCCAAAAGATATCTCTCAACTACGAGCAGAATGAAGAAGCCAATACCGACACCAGAGCTTACATATAATGAAGGCACCGACGCCTCTCTTGCGACCTCAAAGGCCTCAGGCAGTATGTCCACAAATGTCACGCCTCCCAATATACCGGCACTGAAGCCAAGCATCAGATGTAGGATCCGCTCACTCACTTGAACCGCGAATAGCGGAAGCAGCGCTATTACAAGAGGAGTCGAAAAGGTGACCGCAGCCCAGAAGACTAGGTCTAAGACGTTGGAAACCATACAATTCATGCCTCAGATTAAGCAAAGCAAATAACAATTGGGGGATAGGTTCTGGCCCACGATCCTAACCATTTTCTCACATATGAATTTTGTATGCTCTCGTCTTGTCCTTTTGACCCTAGGACAGGACGCCGCCGCTGACATCTTGGCGCCTCATCCTGTTTCGAGGTATTCCTCTTCGCTCCGGGATGACTGGGCCCAGAAGAACCATAACCAGTATCACGATCAACGCCAAGAAAGCGATCGAGGTAGGTGAAATCTCCCATTTCCTGAAGAATGAATCTAGCATGATGTATCTTTTCACATGGCTTGTATGATCGGTTCCTGACAGAGTTTCCTGCCAAATGGTATATTGCTCTTCGAGGTTTATGAGTTGGAAAGTTGTTGTGCCTTGGCCTGCCAGCATCAACCAAAAATAGCCGGTGACCAGACGCGTATCCGTCTCGAACACTATGTCTGCATACATCTCTGTATGGTTGAAGTCGTTTCTCTGCTTGTTGAATGCCACAATATCTCCCGTTTTCTTCACTGTCACGTTGTATAGGACATCAATCCATGTACCTTTTCCGATGGTGATTTCATCATCGCTGTCGTTCCCTTTAAGCCATCCACAGGAAAGTATATACTTGAATCGGATTCCGTTCGTGTTGTTTCCGGCTTCGTCGTCAAACATTATCCTCCCCCAATCTGCTGTGGACTTCATGACGACCCTTATCGGAGGCGTCTCACGCCAACCAGTGCCTAAGTTATGTGGCTCCTTCGTCATACCTTCAGCTCTCGAAGCTGCGAGGACGCATGGTGGAACAACCTTCGTTACCAAGAGAACGCTGAGTATTGCCGTCATAGTCACCCAGATCTTCGCTGAGTTCATCTGGCGCCACTCAGTCTGGATGGGATTATCGTGCTAATAAGACCACTCCGGCAATATCTGCGAGTTTTTCTGCGAATAGCTCAGAAAACATTGGTCGCCTCCGCGTCGAGAAGCCGCGCCTGATACGGACAAGATTAGGCGTCTTCCTACCATTGGTCGCAATCTGCTCTCTCTACTTCAAGCTGAGACATTCTGCCTTCTTTCCAGCTATGATGACGCGACTCTCTAGGGCCCTCAAGAGCCACTTTATCTATTGGAAACTAGTGACCATTTAGGAAGTGCTCATACGGCATTTCTGAGTAGTTAAGCATGACCACGACAATCAGAAAGATCTTCGCTCCAGCTTCAATACTCATCTGCGTATGCGTGACCTCTCTTCTCTTTGTAGGATTCTACGGAGTGATGCCAGAAGCTCCAGTGTTAGCCAATCCAAGATTCAAATACTGGAGGCGCGACCCCATCTGGAATTTCACGAAGCCGTTGATGTGGGAGGTATCTCTATTAATTGGAGGCAAAGACCGCGGCTTCATAAGACATGACGTAGTTGACGGTATGCTGTCCATAGTCGGAATGATAATCTCAGCGGACGCTTACGGGCCAATCGTTGACAATGCAAAGGGGATAGCAGAGCAGTCGGGTTTGGGACATGAGGTTGTAGCCGTAGCCGATAGATTGGACGCTGCGGGCAACACAGCAAAAGCCATAACGAAAGGTTTCGCGATAGGAGCAGCAGCCCTCACGGTGCTTGCACTATTCGCGGCGTACGGAGAAATCGTTGAGGTCAGCATCTTCAACATAATGAAGCCAGATGTCATTACAGGCATTTTCCTTGGCGGCATGATGCCTCCAGTCCTTTCAGCGCTACTGATACTCGCCGTAGGAAAGAACGCTTTCAGAATGATCGAGGAAGTCAGGAGACAATTCAAAGAGATACCGGGACTGATGGAGAGAAAAGCGAAACCAGATTACGCCAGATGCGTTGATATAGCGGCCAAAGAGGCCTTGAAGGAGTTGATCCTGCCATGCGTCCTAGCCATCATAGCGCCCCTAGCGGTCGGCTTCATTCTAGGAAAGGAAGCTCTGGGCGGGTTTTTGGCGGGCAGCATCGTCACAGGAATTATCTTCGCTCTGCTGATGGCAAATGCTGGAGGTACTTGGGACAATGCCAAGAAGTACATAGAGGCGGGAGGCTTCGGAGGCGAAGGCTCAGACGCTCATAAGGCTGCAGTGGTAGGAGACACGGTTGGCGACCCGTTCAAGGATACCGCAGGACCTTCACTCAACACCATGATAACGGTCATGTCGCTGGTTTCCTCAGTCTTTGCACCATTGATAGTCAAGCTGCTTGGATGAACCGCTTAGCCCCGAAGAGGATTGAAATGGCCGAGCCTTGGCACGCAAACCCGATCGATCAAGCCCTAGAGAAGCTAAGCAGCACCAAGAACGGACTAGACGACGAAGAAGCCAAGACCCGTCTTCAACAGTACGGATTCAACGAACTCAAAGAAAAAAGACGCCGAACACCACTCCAGATGTTCCTGAGCGAGTTCAAAGACATATTCATCCTCCTTCTCATGGCGGCCATCGTTTTCTCGGTGGCGATTGGCTACTATGAACTTCAACAGCCCCCTCTTCCCGGACAACCACCGAAAGATGCGTTTGAAACATACGCCGACGCAATCGTAATAGGCGCTATTGTAATTCTTGTTGCCGTTGCTGGATTCGTCCAAGAATATCGAGCCGAGAAAGCTCTAGAAGCCCTCAGAAAGCTTGCGGCACCCAAGGCCCGTGTAGTTCGTCACTACAAAGAGACGATTATTCCTGCACGTGAGATCGTCCCTGGAGACATTTTGGTCTTGGAATCCGGAGACATCGTTTCCGCAGACGGAAGGCTCATAGAAAGCGTCGAGCTGAAGACTAACGAGGCCGTCTTGACAGGAGAATCCACCCCAGTAAACAAAGACGCCTCGGCCACACTCCCTCCAGACACGAATGTCAATGATAGACGTAACATGATCCTCACAGCAACCCAAATCGTCTACGGCCGCGGCAAGAGCGCGGTTACGGCCACCGGGATGAGAACGGAATTCGGAAAGATCGCCGAACTCGTTCAGGAGGCTGAGGAAGAGGAGACTCCGCTTCAGAGAAGGCTTGACAGTTTTGCGAAGAAGATCGCCAAAGTCGTTGTCGCTGCATGCCTAGTGATCTTCGCCTTGGAAGCATTCGAGGTGGCCTCGGTGATGTGGCACGGTAAGGGAGTACTGGAGCTGGAGGGCTTTATTCAAGCGTTCATGTCGTCGATTTCGCTGGCGGTGTCTGCAGTGCCTGAAGGACTACCGGCGATAGTAACCATAAGCCTCGCTCTAGGTGCGAGAGAATTCGCCAAGAGGAATGCCATAATCAGGAAGCTTTCTGCGGCCGAAGGCTTGGGCGCGGTCACTGTTATCTGCTCAGACAAGACTGGAACCCTAACCAAGGGAGAAATGACTGTTCGTAGACTGTATGTAGACAACAGGCTGATTGATGTTTCGGGCGTCGGCTACGAGCCCAAGGGCGAACTCAAACAAGAAAGCAGCCCCGTATACCCTGCAAACGACGCTGAAGCCTCGGCGCTACTGAGAATCGGCTCCCTCTGCAGCAACGCCAAGCTTGACCAAAACGAGAAGGGGCAATGGATTATCATAGGGGACCCAACAGAAGGAGCGTTGATCGTCGCAGCCGCGAAAGCTGGTCTGACTCAGGAAACGCTGTCGAGGGAATACCCACGCATTGGCGAGGTGCCCTTCACCTCCGAAAGGAAGCGAATGACAACCATCCATCTGACACCTGAGAAGAGCAAAGTTGCCTTCATGAAGGGCGCTCCGGAAATAGTTCTGGAAAGATGCGGCCGCATTCTTGAAAATGGCGAAGAGAATACTCTCACCGAAACGAAACGAGAAAGAATCTTACAAGCGAACGAGCAGATGGCGACCTCGGCTCTACGTGTTCTGGCCACGGCTTACCGAAAGCTTCCAGACGAACTCAAGGACTTCAACGAGAACACTTCTGAGGAAGACTTGGTGTTCGTCGGACTGCAGGGAATGATTGACCCACCAAGAGAGGAAGCGATCGAAGCCAACAAGAAATGCGAAACTGCAGGAATAAGGACTGTGATGATAACGGGTGACCACAAACTCACTGCTGTAGCCGTTGCAAAGGAGATCGGAATAATGAAAGAGGGGAGCCTTGTCCTCACAGGTGCAGAACTGGAAGCTACGAGCGACCAAGAGTTTGAGAAAATCGTGGAAAACGTGGCAGTCTATGCTAGAGTGTCGCCTGAACACAAGCTGAGAATCGTGAAGGCTCTGAAAGCCAAGGGACACATTGTGGCAATGACGGGCGACGGCGTGAACGATGCCCCGGCGGTGAAGGCGGCGGACATAGGCGTTTCAATGGGCATAACGGGCACGGATGTGACGCGAGAAGCGTCAGATCTTGTGCTTACAGACGACAACTTCGCCACAATTGTCAAGGCCGTTGAGGAAGGAAGAGTGATCTATGATAATATTCGCAAATACGCTAGATTTCTCATATCATGCAACTTCGACGAGTTACTGGTCATCGGTTCCTTCGCTATTCTCGGTGGCATATTTGGCCCTGAGCTATTTCCGTTGCCATTGCTCCCGGCCATGATCTTGTGGATAAACTTGGTGACGGACGGCGCTCCTGCAGTAGCTCTGGCCACGGACCCTCCCGATGAAGATGTAATGGAGCGAAAACCGCGAAGGCCAGAGGAAGGGATCTTGCACGGGATGGGCGCATTCATATTGGCATCTTTCCTGCTGCAAGCCGCAGGAACAATTCTGGTCTTCTGTCTTGAGTATTACGTGTGGCCGGCCCACGGTTTCGGAACTGAGGAGACTCTGCGTGAAGCCAGAACCACTGCCTTTGTTCAAGCCGCTGTGTTCGAACTGTTTGTTGTTTGGAACTGCCGATCCGAAACTCGGAGCGTATGGCGAATGGGGCGCGATAGCCTCAAGAATAGATTCTTCGTCATAGCTGAAATCGCATCTATAATCGCTACTCTTGGCATAACATATGTCCCTATAACAGCCAGAATGTTTGGCCTGTCTCCACTCAGTCTCACAGATCTGGCCTATGTGATTGGCGTGGCCAGCTGGGGGCTCTTCGTACTACCAGAAGTATTCATGCGAAGAAGACTGTGGAAATGGCAATAGCGTAACTGACCTATGCTCACACATGCTTACGCTTGAGCATCCTTGAACACGCGTTAGATCAAAATGGCTCGGGATGAATCGTTACGGTACATTCACCGATAGATTGCTTGATTTGTCGTTCTATCACGCTGACTTCTCTGTGAACCTTGTCCATAGGATCCATTCCTGTGAATGAGCATGTGATGTCAACATGCTTGTTTCTCTCGCTCAAATACACTCTTACAGAAGAAACCTTTCTGATGTTTGGATTCAATGCTAGGATCTGCCTTATCTTCCTGAGATCCGTCTCTTCACGAACCATCTGGCCCTTGTCTGCCTCTGGATAGCTCTCTAGGTGTACCGTGGTTTCCTTAATGTTCGGGAAGGAACGCTGTATGCCCTTCTCGATCTTCTGTGATACTTCATGCGCTTCAGACAACGTCAAGGATGGATCTGTTTCTATGTGCAGTGTGAGAAATGTACCCTGGTCCGTAGTCGTGGAGATTATTTTGTGAACTCCCTTAACTCTCTCATTTGCTGAAACGATTCTATCGATCTTCTGTTCAAGAGGCAATTCCTCCTTGGCCGGTTCGCAGTGAATGGTGACCACGGCCTTTCCGATAGATCTCCTGATCTTCTCTTCCACAAATGACGCGATGCCATGAGCCTTTTCTACGTCAATCGAGGATGAGAGTAAGATAGTTGCGTCAACATAGAGCTTGGACCCAGCCTTACGCATTCTCAGACCTTTGAATCCCTTTACACCGTCAACGCTCTCGAGTATGGACTGCACCATCTGATATTCGCTTGCAGAGGAAATGTCGCTTAGCTCTAGCGATGTTCTGTAGACCAGTCTCACGCTCAAGAAGCCTAGAAAAGCACTCAGAGCCAGAGACGACAGTGCGTCACCAACCGCATACCCGAGGGACGAAGCAGTAACTCCAATGAGAGCGGTCATCGTGGAGGAGAAGTCGGCCAGAGCATGAAAGAAGCCTGCCTTCACAGACGGTGAGTGCTCCCCCGCCCCGCTCAAGATCTTCATTCTGAAGACGTCTATGCACATAGTGTAGATTACGGCTAGCAAGGCGACGGGAGTCATCTCCTTTGCTATTGTTGCACCTTCAAGGAGACGCGTTATGGAATAGTAAAACAGCAGTCCTGCAACTCCCAACAGCGCCATACCGCCAAACTGGCCTCCCAGCGTCTCAATCTTCTCATGTCCGTAGGTGTGATTCGCGTCTGGAGGCTTCATTGACAGTCCAGTCGCGTAGAGAAGCCAAAACGTTGTAATAGCGTCAAATGAAGCGTGAGCTGCGTCGCTTATCAAGGCCATGCTTTTTGCAAGGAACCCGCCAAGGAACTCAACAAACACCACTGACAAGATTGCGTAAAGAGACCATCTTAGCACCCTGAGTCTGTTGTCTTGGCTCATGCGTGCGCATACCTTTCACTAGGACACGGAAGAAATGGGAGATTTAAGGATAGTACGGATCTCGGGAGGACATTGGTCAGTAGCCAAACTTCGCAACCTGAGGGCTTCTCCACCTAAATCAGAGAACTCCTAGACGCCTAAGGCCCTGATACATGACGATAGTCACCATGGCCCCCCGCCTCAGATTGGAAGGATTCAGACGGCAAGGCAGAGAAAGCACTGAAATGCCTAGGTTCTTTGTGTTGCAGATCCACAGCTCTTTTCTGCTACATCGGAACTAGTGATGCAATCAGTGATTTCCGGTGACAGAACCAACCTTTGCCGATGTCCTGAACGCCCGACGCACGATATCCAAGTATCTCAGGCCAACACCTTTCTTCAAGTCTACTCCACTCTCGAAACGATTGGGTTTCGACGCATTCGTCAAATGCGAGAATCTACAGCCTATTGGAGCCTTCAAAGTGAGAGGAGGCATCAACCTCATCTCTGGGCTCTCGGCCGACGAGAAAAAACGGGGGGTGATTACTGCATCGACAGGCAACCACGGATTGTCCATAGCCTACGCCTCGGCTCTATTCGGGGTAGAAGCAACGATAGGCGCGCCTATTGGCTCCAATCCTTACAAGATACAGGCCATCAAAGATCTCGGCGCACGCGTCGAACTTCACGGCAAAGACTTTGACGAGGCAAGGCTCTGGGTTGAGAGCCAGGCTCGCGAAAGAGGGTATAGGTATATCCACTCCGCGAACGAGCCTCTGCTGATTGCCGGTGTCGGAACATTGTACCTTGAAATCTTGGAGGAACTTCCGGATGTCGACGTAATCTTCGTCCCAGTTGGAGGAGGTAGCGGTGCCTCTGCAGCATGCATTGTGGCGAAGACCATCAACCCTTCGATCAGGGTGATAGGGGTTCAGTCCGAAGGAGCCCCTGCAGTCTATGAGTCATGGAGAAGCGGACAGATGGTTGAGACTGAGAGGGTTGAAACGTTCGCCGATGGCTTGGCAACTCGGGTGCCCTTCGAGCTAACAATGAGGATCATGCGCAGACTAATCGACGAGATCCTACTTGTCAGTGAAGAGGATCTTAGACGCGCCATCATTCTCCTCTTGGAGACGACTCATCAAGTGGCAGAAGGTGCCGGAGCCGCCTCAACGGCTGGTGCAGTAAAGATGCGCCAAGACCTAAAGGGAAAGAAGGTGGCGCTTGTGATATCCGGAGGAAACCTGACACTAGA
>Ga0315312_1001278_pt1 | contig 20346 bp, 17 predicted proteins | sample TDP7_MG_FD_203629 | JGI IMG/M metagenome (GOLD analysis project Ga0315312, IMG submission 203629) | Freshwater sediment microbial communities from Lake Towuti, South Sulawesi, Indonesia - TDP7 | ecosystem: Environmental > Aquatic > Freshwater > Lake > Sediment | place: Indonesia: South Sulawesi... | reverse complement strand
CTGAACGTATTAGGAAGCATTTCCGGCATAACCAGCTTTACTTTCGACATCGTCATAACGGGAACCGGGTAAACGTAGTTCAAGCTTGTGGGATTCCTCGTCAATCTGGCTGTGTAGCAGCTTGAGGGGTTAACTGTAGAAGAGTTTCCCTTGATGTTGCGATTAGGGGCCCTCCGCTTCAGGATCGATCTCAACCCTGGAGTTGTTTAAGCGGACGTGCTTGGACCTTTGCTTCCGAAAGCCGCGCATTCGCACAATCTAGCAAGGTTCCCTTAAGATATCATTTCGGCTCCGAAGCAAGAAGCCTTCAGCATTTCAAAGCCGCATTTCATCCAGTATTTTCTTTATTCTCTTGTAGTCTTCTAGGAAGTTCTTACCCTTGTCTGTCGTCCCGAAGATTTCCACCCCATCTCCTCGTCTTGAGACATTTAGAAGCCCTGCTTTGACTAGGCAGTCTTTGTAGAGATTGAACTGTGAAAGGCTGAGGTTGCATCTGTATATGAGCCTTGTCTTCCTTGAGGTTTCGTTTGAGTTTTCCAGAATGCATGCCATTATGTCCACTCTGCTTCGTTGGAGAAACCGTGGTTGCCCTTTGGATACCAAAATGAACCCTGCCATTGGGGTACGGGTCAAGGCTTTATTATGTTTATAAAACTTATAAATCTTACCAAAAAATCTTCTATAATCGAGCTACATGAGGCAGTCAACTATTGCCTCTAACGGTTACTTAGAGAGGTCTCAGGTTTCTTTTTTGGCTGCGCGGCGAGGTTACATTACGAGAGAATCACAGAACTTGGAGTACTGACCCCATGACTATGCTCGCCAATCTCTGAGGAATAAGAAAATCCAGTTTCCCTAACCTTCTAGGACATCAGCCCCTGGCCAGCCGTCACCGCCATAGTTTCTTTCTTGGCTGCTGGGCGAAGTTTCCGTTTGGGACTCTTCGATAGGTTCCGGAGCCGGAGTTGTAGCCTATCTTCCATCTTAGCCTCCGATAAACACGATCGTGATGGAGACCATTGGGACAGGGATTCCGACAAGCCAGAATTGGATGCTTCTATTGGCATTGCTAGCCTTGTGAAGCTGAGGAGAGGTATTGTTGCGCCGATAGCTGGGTCCTTACTCACTTGCTTAACCTGGTACTTCTCGGCATTTTTGCTAGTAAGGTTTTGTGAAACCCCTTTCTAGTGTTTATCTCTAGAGAATATTCACTTACCCCGTTATCATCATCGTCTTCTGTAATTGTTCTCCTAAACCGTTCTACAGAAATCTCTTTCGCAATCTATAAAACATGTTTCTAGATCATACTGAACCTTGGTCTGGAAAAGTCGGCAAAGAGTTAGTGTCATGGAGCAGTCTCAGCCTCAGTCTCGTGAGCCTCATCCGCTCCCGTCAGGGGGGGATTCGACAGTCGATTTTGGCGAGTGGAAAAGTTTCGTTAAGGAGTTGAAGGGGGAGTGGAAGCAGCTTTGGTGGACAAGGATAGACGATGAGGTGAGGGCCGAGGGCATTGCAAGCGATGAGTACCCGAGGCTCTTTGTGGATAAGGGAACAGTGATTGTCGCAACTAGGGACTATAAGCCTCCTAGCTTTCATGAGATCTTAGAGATGCATATGCCAGAGATGATTGCAGGCCAGGTTGACCTAAGTCCGTCGATTGGGGGATTGGGCAGATTCATTAGGGAGGCTATAGCGGGCCAGAGAGTTCGCAAGAGGCTTCCTCCGCCAAAGCCTAAGAGGCCTAGGAGCCAGCAGCAGAAGCACGGCGGGAGAGGATGGCTACACTACAGTATGGAATAGGCGCTAGCGACCTATAGAGCGTATCACTCTTTTGCCGATTCCGCGGGAGGATTCGATAATTTTGGGTAGATATAGAAGACGTCTAGAGATCATAGCAGATATGCTTTCAGCAGTTCAAAATGGATCTAAGAAGACTAGGATCATGTATCAGACCAATCTGAGCTATAAGCTTCTCGTTGACTACCTTGATCTGATTGTTAAAGCAGGCTTGGTCTGCTTGGATGAGACAGGCTGCTATGAGATAACTGATAAGGGTCGGGGGTTCCTAGAGCACTGCATCCTGTTCCTCGAACGCAAGAGGCAGCTCAATGAACACATAAACGCGGTTGGCGATGCGAAGGAGAAACTAGAGGAGTTATCCTCGCCAGCATCCTGAAGACTAATTCTATCTCGGTGTTCCTTATTGAATAAGTATCGAGGCAGGCTACAGATCATACGAGACATCCTTCTAGTCTTAGTCTCAGAGGATGGCTCAAAAAAGACGCGCATCATGTATGGGGCTAATCTGAGCTACAGGCTCGTAACCCAGTATCTGGATGATGCCTTAAAGGCTGGGCTCCTCAAGTTCGACGGCAAATCCATTTACACAATAACCTCCAGAGGTGAAGACTTTCTGAAATTCTATGAGACATATGAGAACAACCGCAAAGAGTTGGAGAGCTACCTAGAAGACTTGGAGAACGGAAGAGAGACTCTGGCGAAAATGTTGTCATCGTAGGGGTTCGTGGGTTTAAACTAGCTAACTTCAGTATCTTGAGGAGGCTGTGAGGGATGGGCTTCTGGTTTTTGGTGGCGACTCTTCTTACGGGATTAGAGAGGGAGGAGGTTTCTGACGATTCACGAGGAGTATGAGCGTAGGCGGAGGAGGTTGGACGAGCCTGTCTTTCTTGTTTGTTAGGCGTTCTTGGTCTGTTGGGCGTGTAGCCCTTGTTGCGTTCTTGCTCTTTTTCGGCTTTCCTTGTTCCTGTACGGCTAGGGTTGTTTTGGCGGTTGATGAGGTTGAGGCTTACCATTTGATTGAGGTGGCTGATCGGTCAGTCTCTTCGGCTTTTGAGGCTGTTTTGGACGCTGAGGGCGCTGGGGCTAACGTTTCCGCGTTGATTGAAGCGCTGAATGAGGCTGTGGGTTCGCTAGTTGAGGCTAAGGTTTTCTTTAAGAATGGAGACTTTGGTAAGGTTGGTGAGGTGGCTGGTCGTTCGGCTGAGGTGGCTGATGTTGTTAAGGACGAGGCTCTCGTCCTTAAGACTGAGGCATTATCGCATCGTGATTTTGTCTTCAAAATCTCTGTGATAGGTTCGGCTATTGGGGTTCCAGCCTTCTTATTCTGTATGTTCTTTCTTTGGCGTTGGTTCAAGGGTTATTATATGCGTAGAGTTTTGAGGATGAAGCCTGAGGTTGCTTCTGATGTTAAAGCTTGAGGATCTTGAGATCATATTCTTCATAGTGACCCTTATCGGAGGCTTCATGATAGCCTCGCCAGCTCTGGTCCTTGTGCTTCCCGCCCGGGGCGCAGAGAGATTCTCTGAGCTTTATGTTCTAGGTCCTACCCACATGGCTGAGGGCTACCCTTTCAATGTGAAGCCTTTTGAGAACTACAGTGTTTTCCTTGGAATCGTTAACCATATGGGTTCTTCGGTCTACTATGTTTTGTGTGCCAAGATTAGGAATCAAAGCGAACCGTTACCTAACTCTACAGCGGGAAACCCCAGTCCGTTGCCAACCCTATATGAGTCGCGTGTATCACTTCTCGACGGGGGAGTCTGGGAGACGCCCCTGGATTTCTCCTTCGCCGAGTTCACTTTCCCTGGGAATAGTTGCTCGCTTGAAGGTCTGACAATAAATGGCGTGACCTATCGCATCAACGAGGCGACTTCTTGGGATAGTGAGAAAAGAGGCTTCTTCTTCCAGATCTTCTTCGAGCTTTGGACCTATGATCCTGAATCCGAGAACTTCAGTTTTCACAACCGATTTGTGGGCATATGGCTCAACATGACTAGACAAGAATGATCTGCCGATTGCAGCCAACATTCTTCTACCTGCCTTACAGAAAATGTGAACCAAGCTTCTGTTCAATCCACCAAAGACGTTCTGTTACTTGCCAATTCGAATCGAAACCTCATAAAACTTCTGCTCAGATTTGACCGGAAGCATCAGGATGAAGGATTCCTGCGTCACACTTGGCTGTACGTAATCATTCAAGATGTGTAAGAAACTGCTGTTTGTAGATTGATTGTTGGAGAGAGTAAGTATGAAGAAGAACCTTGTGATCATCGCCGCTTTGAACGAAGAAGAAGGCATAGGCCCCACCATAGAGGAACTCAAAAAGTTCCTGAGCAAACCACATTTTCTGGTCGTTGATGGGCAAAGTGAGGATAGGACCGTTGAGATTGCTAAGGAAATGGGTGCCGAAGTTCTGATGCAGGTAGGAAAGGGAAAGGGTTCAGCCATAGGGCAGGCTGTTCGTCGCGTAGATTCCAATGCGGACTATGTCGTTTTCACCGATGCTGACTTCACGTATCCAGCGGAGTATCTGCCTAAAATGAGGGCGATTCTGGATCAGAACCGTGAAGTAGGCATGGTTACAGGGAACAGGTTCAACGGGAACTTCTACCTAGGTTCTTTGCACAATGTCCTATATGCCGGAAACCGTACGATAGCTTTCATACACATCCTTTTGAACGGCGTACACATGCATGACCCGCTAACCGGTTTGAGAGTTGTACGCTCGGAAATACTGAAAGGTTGGAATCCCAAGTCGAAAGGTTTTGACATCGAGGTTGAACTAAACCACCTTGTTGAGAGTAAAGGCTACCGAATCGTGGAAATCCCGATTTACTACAGGCAGAGGATGGGCGAAAAGAAGCTAAAGCTTAGACATGGATTGATAATCCTGAGGAGAATTTTGTTGGAGTAAGCGGGTCAATCTGATAACTTAGGAAAGACAGCGTGTGTGAGATCTATGTTCGAAGATGTCTCTGCGATAGTCTCAACGTACTCCAAGGATAGGATGGGATATGTTCTCGACTGCGTTGAGTCGCTTGAGAAGCAGTCAATGCCCCCCAGGGAAATCATCTTAGTTCTCGACCCTGATCAGGATCTGATTGAGGCTTACAAGACCAGCGTTTCTAGTGGAGTAAGGATCGTCGTTAGCGAAGAACGCGGACTTTCAAATGCGCGCAACGCGGGCATAAGGGATGCCAAAACAGAAATTGTGGCTTTTATTGATGACGATGCTGTTGCTGACGAGGCATGGCTGGAAAATCTGGTCAGAAATTATGACGACCCAAACGTTGTTGGTGTTGGGGGTCTGATTAAGGCTGAGTGGGAAAATAACCGTCCAATGTGGTTTCCAGAAGAGCTAGATTGGATAGTTGGTTGTTCATATAAAGGGTTACCCGAACGCACAACAATTGTGAGAAATCCTATCGGTTGTAACATGTCCTTTAGGAAGGTAGTTTTTGAGCAAGCCGGATACTTTGCAGCCGATATTGGGCGGTTCGGCAGAAAACTGATAGGGAGCGAAGAAATGGAACTTTCAACAAGAATTCCTGGGAAGATTCCAAATTCAAAAATAGTATATGATCCCTCCGCCGTCGTTCATCACAGAATAAGCAGGAATAGAGCGAATCTGACCTACTTATGGAGAAGATCATTCTATGAAGGGGTTTCAAAGTCCCTGATCGTCGGCTCCAAGCAATACTCCTCAACAGTCTTAACAGTGGAAGATCAGTATCTGAGATATCTTTTCAAAGTTTCGGTCCCATCAAGGTTGAGGAGAATCTACAGTTTCAAGAGTCTTTGCCAGCTGCTTGTGCTATTTCTTTCCTCATGTGCAGTTTTTGCCGGATTTTTGCCGGGTAGACTTGCAAAGGTGTAGACGAACTTGATAGGCGAAGTTGTCGATAGCGGGTTATGCACCGGTTGTGGAACCTGCGCAGGAGTATGCCCAAGTAGAGCTATAAAGATGTGTTCGTTGAACGGTGTTTATGTACCTGAAGTAAGAGATGAAAGATGCGTCCGTTGCAGGATCTGCATCAGATCTTGCCCGGGTCATTCGGTGGATTTTGCGAGGTTGAATCTGGAGATCTTCGGAAGGCAACCCGAAAATCCACATATTGGTAACTATATAGAGTGTTATACGGGTCATTCAGAGAATGAAAGCATAAGGCACAACTGCTCTTCCGGAGGCTTGGCCACTCAGATTCTAGTCTTTGCCTTGGAAAGAGGTTTGATTGACGGAGCCTTAGTTGTCCGAATGAGACAAGACAATCCTTTAAGGCCCGAACCCTTTATTGCAAGGACGACACAAGATATCATTTCCGCATCCAGATCAAAATACTGCCCCGTACCTGCGAATGAAGCATTGGAACAGGTTCTGATGGAAGACGGAAGATTCGCAGTTGTCGGTTTGCCATGCCATATTCACGCGATACGGAAGGCGGAACAAGTTCTGCCAAAGTTGAAGGAAAAGATCAGAATGCACATCGGACTCCTATGCTCGCATACGGTCAATTTCGAGGGCACAAAGTTCCTACTAAGAAAGCTTCGTGTTGAGGATGTAGTCAAGCTTGACTATAGGGGAGGAGGATGGCCTGGTTCAATGTTGGTCCAGGTGGGGGATGGTTCGCATTTGACTGTACCGTATGTGGGATCCTGGAACGCATATGGCCCTGTTTTCTCTTCGTTCTTCTTCACACCCATGCGTTGCTTGATGTGTCCAGATCAGACCAATGAGCTAGCAGATATTTCACTGGGAGACGCTTGGCTTCCAGAATCAAAACATGACAAATCGGGTCAGTCTATTATAGTGGCAAGAACGGAAAACGGTAAGGATATTCTTGATTTTATGAGTTCATTCAAAGCGATCTCCTTACGGCGTGTCGATTCCGAGAAGGTTGAGCAATCACAGGAACCTTCGTTGAGATTCAAAAAGGATGATCTATATTATCGCTTGTTGCTACTAAGATCACTTGGCAAGGAAACGCCGAGGTTCAATCCTGAGCCGGACCTCGCGGGTTCTTCTCTTGCTCTCTTACGAGCAATTTTTCCTTACGTTAACATCCGGGTATCGTCCAGCAAACATCTCGAATCATTGCTGGCTCACGCGTCTTTCTCATTGTTCAGGCTCTATTATGGAATCTATAAGTTTCTATCCTTAGCCTAAAGAGTCCCGAGGTGCTTCTCTTGGCTACTTTCAGGGCACATTTTATTCATGTAGGTAACATGAACAACAAGGGCACTCAAGCCCTGTTCAAAAGTGATGTTTACATAATAAAGAATATTGCTGATGGCGATGTCGCGATTTCAGTATCTACGACCGACATCGAAGGAGTAAGACAGCTAAACCTTTCTTTGAAAAGGATTCTGCCGCCACTAGTTGATATTCCTTATGATAAAGTGGATTCTCTGGCCAGAAGGCTCGGATTTGGTAGGGAAAGTCTCAGGTATAAGGGGCTTACATTAGCCATGCTGTTTGGCATGTTCGTCCAAGTTCTACTGTCTGCTTTGTCTATAACATTGGTGAAGGCTGGATTGAAGCCTTTCTATCGAGGCGAAGCTATAGAGCATATGAAGAACTGTGACCTAGTCATTTCCCACAGTGATGAAAATTTCAAGGAAGGCGCTTCTCTGCTTCCCCTAAACCTTCACTGGGTTATGACTTCGTGGTCGATGCTAATGTCGAGAACTTGGGAGGTTTTGGTCGCAAAGTCTTTCAGAAAACCAGTTGTAATGTTTCCGAATTCGGTCGGGCCCTTCAGAACTTGGATAGGTAGGAATTTGTCAAGATTCTCACTAGGCAATTGTGAATACATCTTGATAAGAGATGCCATCTCGTACAAGATAGTAGACGCATTAGGAGTAAAGTCCCGCAAAATTCTGACTTTCGACACCGCCTTGCTGTTCAACCCACCCCGCAAGAACATGCCTGACGGTTTTCCTCGGCCTCTAATGGGAGTATCTCCCGGTATTTACACGCATAGTCTGTCCAAGGAGAAAGTGCGCCAATATATCCTTGGACACGCCAAGGCTTTGGATGCAGCCATAGAGAAGTATGGATTTTCTGTGGTTCTTTTACCGCATTACGTGAGCGGTTTTCGATACGACGACCTAGAGGTGTGTAAGTCTATACTGCGTGAGATGAGGAACAAGAACCGTGTAAGGATTATAAGTACCAACATTGTTGATGAGTTTAAGTTGTTCCTAGGTCACATGGACATGATTATCTCTTCAAAGATGCATCCGGCCATCTTGGGTGCATCAGGATTCGTGCCTGTTCTGTGTATTGCCTACGACCACAAGCAGACAGGTTTCTTTGAACGTCTCAATATGGCAGAGTGCGTCTTTGATATACGCATGTTTTCATATGATGAATTGTTGTCCAAGATAGATTATGTCTGGACCCGAAATGACCAACTGAGAGCTTTGCTGAAAGAGCATATACCCACTTGGCAGAAAGACGTAGAAGGAGCCATAAGGCAAGCCATAACTCCATACATTGAGAGAAAACACCTGTTAGGCTGAGATGAGATCAATGACGAATTATCTTAGGGCTTTCTATGACATTTGCGGCATGATGAGACGTGCCTATTGGAATCGTGACAGACTGATAGAGTATCAGAACAAAAGGCTTAGGAAGATCATAAAGTACGCATACGAGAATGTTCCCTTCTACAGGCAGAGATTCGGCCAGTTAGGGATAAGACCCGATGACATAAGGACTACGAAGGAATTGAGTAGGTTGCCAGTATTGCGGAAAGGTGAAATAAGGGAAAACTTTGATAGAATGATATCTAGAGAATATGACGCGAAAAGCCTCAAAATGCTTTCGACGAGTGGTTCAACCGGGCAGCCTTTGTTTCTCTGCATAAGCGACGCGGAAGATGAGTTACGAAAGGCGAAACATCTCAGGGCCAACATGAGCTGCGGCCAGAAACCCAGAGATCGATGGGTTGCAGTAACGTCGCCCCGTCACTTTCAAGAGACCGGGGGGCTACAGATTTTCGGTTTTTATGTTCCGATTCCCGTGTCAGTATTTGACAACGCGGCTGAACAGTATTCAACAATTGGGAAACTGAGGCCTGACGTATTAGAGGCCTATTCAAGTTCCCTTCTGCTACTTGCTAGAGAGGTTGAAAAAAGAGAATGTGGAACGATAAGACCAAGATTTGTTATTAGCGGCGCTGAACTGATAGACGATTCTGCCCGACAATACATTGAGAAAGTGTTTGACGCTCCAGTTTACGACCAGTATGCATGCATTGAGATGGAAAGGATAGCTTGGCAATGCAGGGACAGGATCGGATATCACATGGATATTGACGCAATGGTCATACAGTTTGTTGATAGGAATGGGGAGGACGTTTCCGCGGGGGAAAATGGTGAAATAGTCTGCACAAGCTTGTTCAATTATGCAATGCCATTCATACGATATGCTGTTGGTGACATGGGCGTTCCGTCAGATGAGGATTGTTCATGCGGGAGAACCCTTCCCCTGATGAAGGTGGTGGAGGGTCGAAAAGACTCGTTTCTACTCTTGCCCGATGGTCGTGTGCTGTCGCCTAGGTCTTTTACCATTGCGTTAAGCACTTTCAGATTGTATGACAGCATGGAGCAGTTCCGCGTAGCACAGAGGAAAAAAGACGTAATCGAGGTTCAGATCAAGAAGAAAGATGAGAGTATCGAAGAGCAAAACCTAGAGTCTGAGCTGGTGGTTCATCTTAGAAAGATGCTTGACATAGATGCAGAACGGTTAGATTTCAAGGTCAGATTTGTGTCGGATATCCCGTTAGACAAGGCTGGCAAGTTGATGATCGTGAGTTCCAGATTGAAGCAGCCCTTCTGACTTGCCTTCATGTTGACGTGGATTGAGACTAGCGAATGTGTGCGGAGATCACAAGCCGGATATTAAGAGGCAGATTCATCGCTTCTGTGAAAGGACTAGCCAATGTTCATCTCCTCAACCTCCAAGTTTGGCTTCGGAATCGCTTTCTTAGTCGCAGTCTTGCTGGTTCATGCCGCGGTATCCACTTCTATCATGTCGATTGAAGTATCTGATCTAGGGCTAATCAAAAGACTGCCTCTCAGTTTCTGGATCGGTTTGGTTCTTGTAGGTTGTCTTTGGTTTGCTGCCACGAAATCTTCATTCTGCTCAAAAGCAGCATTGATATTGACATTATCCTACCTATTTGTCGCACCTGCTATCATGAAGGTGCCGATATGGATAAGTCAATCCTACTATCCCTTTGCGGAAAGCATGCTGATCAACTCTTCAGGACACCTTGCTTTTCGGTCCACTGCTTTATTTAAGAGCTATCAGTTATGGCCAGGGTTTCTGTACATGGGAAGCGCCATCACTATTGTCACGGTCTTGCCCCCCTATATGCTGCTAAAATACTTTCCACTTCTCACGATCTCGCTCTATGGATTGCTGGCCTTCCTTATCTTAAGAACAAAAATGGGGACTTTGTTTTCGATATTCGGCGCAGCATGGTTCTTAGGAGGCTTCTTTCTACGTCAACAATATTTTGGTCCACCGAGCATGGCGTATGTCTTTTTTCTAATGATCTTTCTAGTTGTTGCACAGTTTTTCTCTGATAAGGACCATGGGAAGAGGACAATACTGTTGCTTCTTCTCTTGTTCTTTGTGACCACATTTACGCATGTACTAACCTCACTCATGGCAATTATCACAATGGCTGCGGTTTATCTAACACATGTGTTTGTTCACAACCACGTACGCTCCAAAAGACTGACTTCTATCGTAGTCACAATATGTACCCTCTTTGTTGTGGCCTTCTTATCTTACAACGTCTTTGCTGCTCCGCACTTCTACGAGTGGGTTGTTAGAGTATTCGTAAATGTTTTTTCAGGGGTGAGGCAGCTTGGCATTTACAAGGAGCCGAATCGTGTTATGGGCTCCACGGCGAGCCAATTGAACTACACGTCTTCTTGGGCGATAGTGCTCTTGAACGGTGCGGTCGTTTTGACTTCGGTTCTCATAGCAATAAAGAATAGGCGCTCGCACAGCCAAGGGTCTGACAGAAGATATCTCCTATTTTCGATAGTTGTGCTTATGGGGTTTGCTCTTTTTGCATTCACAGCAGAATACGGGCCTCATGAATCATACCAACGTGCGTTCATGTTTGGGCTAATACCTCTCTCCTATCTTTCTGTGGATTTGCTCCAAAGAAAACCAAAAATACTACCACTGATGCTTACAGCACTCATTTTCCTAAATGTACCGGCTCAGTACGGCTCCGACTCCTATACGTTGGCGACCGATACCGAGCTCGGTGGTGCTGCTTTTTTCGCTACTCGCACACCTGAAAAAACATCTTGTCTTCATGAGATCTCTATGTACATTAGATACTACGATCCAGGAAAAGACATTGCATTTCGTACACTGGTGAGGATGCCTCCGACGTCAATCCCTAACGCTCTAGAGATTGATGAAGTTCTAGGTAAGGTGGAATATATTCTGCTTTCTGATCTGCAGGAGAACTACTATCTGTATTTTTTAGGAGTAAATCCTCTTGATCATGTCAATTTTGGAAGTTTAAACAAGATCTATGATAATGGTGACGTACGTACATTTAAACATGCAAATCAAACGTCACCGCTGTAGCAGATCCCGTAACTCTTGTGGGTGAACGAAGAACGTTTCATACTTGAAATAACATGCCTAACCTGCTGATCTTAGCAGAATGAGTGTGTATCCATTTACGGTCAAGGCTTCTCCGACATCCAGATTTCCAGTTTGAATATCAGGGTTTTGGTTGTCCAATCTGAGGGAAGTTAGTGTGCCCGCCACACCATCTAGATGAATCGTTCTTGTTTCTGTCACCTTGCATATAAGTAAGATCGTTAGGGTGCCATTGTGAATCCATGCTAATGTGGAGATATCGCTTGTTGAACTTTGTGATCTGACGACTTTGTCTCCAACCGCCAAGTTTTCCGCAATCATTTTCTGAGCATAGTATGGAGGCCATGGTTTATTATTGTCTATATTCACCATGCCGAAATTGTTGTCTGAGCCGCTTCCTGCAAAAAAGAAGAAAATGTTGTGCGTAACTGTTCCCTTCAAAATCATCATCCTGATCGAGAGTGCGGTTGTCACGGCGTTTAGCATTGTTTGTTGGCGTGGATCTGTTCCTCCGCTGTAGGCGTAGTTCAAGTTCGCTTCTGATTGAATGACCGGCAACCATTTTCCTCTTGTATTGAAGTAGTCCTGTCTTGCCTGATCTATGATGGCTCCATGCCCATAGGTGCATCCTTCATCTGTTTCAGCCTTGTTGATAAGTGAGGAGTTGCTCTCAGTTTTATCGCCCGTTATGTAGCGATGCCAACTCAGGAAATCAAGCGGATCAAGGTTAGTGGCCATCCATTTGTTCAAGCTGTTTGCCCTAACCATGGAATTGTCATTTCCCAGTAGGATGTTACGGTTTTCGGCTCTCATAGCTCTTGCGGCGGCATTGAAAATATCCTTGAAATATCCGAGTTTAGCCGTGTCCGAACCGCCCCAACCAAAATAGTGATGGGGCTCATTGATGATTTCATAGTATCTCACAGGTAAATCGAATTCTTTGAAGTGTCTAACCCAAGATGCACAGTAAGCACCCCACTGATCTGGATAAGGTAACCCAGTATTGGGATTGGTGGACATGCCCGAAGGCGCCGAGGTGAGGCTGTTGTATGTCCAGCTGTAGAAACCTAACACTATTAAAGGCTCAGCGCCGATCGCGAAGACCTTGCGAACCAGATCGTCTATCTTAGACCAGTCCCAAGTCCCGATTTTTGTTGATTCATTCCAGTAAGTGCAAGGTTTGCCCATCCGATGTTCAAAGAAGCGAACGAGCTTAAAGTTGGCGTCTTGTGCCAATCCCCTGAGAGTTGAACTGGAACGCCACCTTCCGATATCGGCATCCAATTGGAAGCCTAATGACAAACTGTTAACACCTATCTCCGTGCCAGGATCAACGGTTACGACATACCCTATTGCTATTGATCCTCTTGAGAATATGATCTGGGAAAACTGCAAAATGGAACTTGCAGGTGATATAAGTGCAAGCGCTTCAACAGTCAATAGAAGAACGAGAACCCCCGCTCCTTCTGTCTTGCTATGGTTCACACTATCGCCTTGCCAGTACTAAGATGTTTCTCCTGTTTGGTAGTTGAAAAATCAGAATAAGTCTTGTGAACATTCAATAAGTATTCCAGACTCTACGCGCGCGGGCGCTGGTTCTGTCAAACTGCCTTTCCGGAAAAGCATTAGGGAAGGAAAAACGAAGTGGCTTGGGTGTTGTACTAAGTTGAAAAAGGAACAAATCAGAGTTGGTGTAGTGGGTGCAGGACACATCGCTCAGCAGAGTCACATTCCAGCCTATTTGACAAATCCTAACGTCAAGATTGCAGGAATAGCAGATCCCGATGAGGCGAAGCTAGAAGAAGTAAAGAAGAAATTTGGGGTGGAGAAAGCATTTTCAGATTACGCTGAACTGCTCGAGGAAAGCTTGGACGCGGTCAGTATTTGTGTCCCGACCAGATTTCATTCAGAAATCACCGTCGCCGCAGCTTCAAAGGGCTTGCATGTCCTCTGTGAAAAGCCCATGGCATTAACGCTTGATGAAGCAACAGAGATGATTACGGCTTGTGAGAGAAATAGAGTGCAACTGATGATTGGGTTCAATTATCGTTTCATAAGGTCTCATCGGGAAGCCAGAAAAATGCTTAGGGAAGGCAGAATAGGCAAGCCTTTCTTCATCCATGGACAATTTGCGTCGATGGGTCCATACGCGGACTTTGAGAAGAGGCACAGAAGCTTCTATTTTGATCCTGAAAGCGGCGGAGGAGTGATGTTTGATTCAGCGTCACACCTGTTTGATTTAATGAGATGGTATTTGGGCGAGGTAAGAACGGTAAAAGCCTCTCACGGAAATCACGTGGAGGGCGTTGCAGTGGACGATGTTGCCTCCGTTAGCCTAGAATTTGAAAGTGGCTGCATAGGTGCTCTATCTTGCATGTGGACTCAGATCGAAAGTTGGTCAGCTATGGGAGATGAAGGCTTCATAAAGGTGATAGGTAATGAAGGGAAGATAGTAGCAAGCCTTTTCGGTCCTTCAATCAGATTCTATGGCAGAAAATCCAAGATTTGCAAAATTGCAGGCGAAATCGAGCTTGTTCCCAAAGGATTTGACCCCAAAAGACCTATGGACGCCTTGCAGAGGTCGTGGCGCGATGAGGTAAACGCTTTTGTCGAGGCTATAAGAACGGGGAAAGGGGTGCCCGTCACTGGATATGATGGGAAGCGGGTGCTTGAACTAGTGTTGAAAGCATACCAATCGGCAAGGGCATAGAAGTTGGACCAAGACATTGTTGTAATAGTCAGGTCATGTGGATACGACGAAATGCCCCAGGCCCTGCGAAAGGGAATTGAGGCAGCGAACGTATTTTCAAGCCTAGAGAAGAAACGAATCGTCATCAAACCTAACCTATGTAGCACCAAATCTTCACTTTGTGGAGCCACAACTGATGTGGGGGTGGTTCGCGAAGTAATAGCCATCTTGAATGAGAAAACTTGTGCGTCATGCGAAATTTTTGTCGTCGAGTCTGATGCTGAAGGTGTCAATGCCGACTATGCCTTTGACTTTCTAGGCTATAGGAAACTTGAACAAGAGTTTGGCAATGTCAAGCTGGTAAACTTGAGCAAAGATGCAAAAGTTCGGATTACATGTGAAAGAGGCAAAGTTCTTGACTTACTGGATGTTCCAAAGACTCTACTGGGAATGGAGTACTTCATAAGCGTGGCTAAATTGAAGACGCATGTCGATCAGCGTGTGTCCTGCATTCTTAAGAATCAGTTTGGATTGCTATCTGGGAGACATAAAGCAATCTTCCACCCCTTTCTATCAGAAGTCATCTGCGATTTGAACCGCCTATATTCGCCTGACCTATGCATAGTGGATGGAATAGTAGGAATGGAGGGATTCGGACCAACAGACGGGCGTCCAGTTGGTTCAAACCTCATCTTGCTAGGCACAAACCCCATCGCAACCGATATCGTTGCGAGTAAGATAATGGGGTTCAAACCGACACAATCTCCTCATTTGCATCTAGCCATGAAAGTAAATAGATACAACGAATCGAATTTCCGTGTGATGGGCGAAGAAATCAGAAACGTCCAGTTAAATTTCCAGTTCATACCGTACAGGCTTTACCTGCTTGCAAGAATTGGTCTACGACTGCAAAAATGGGGTTCGTATACTTCGAACCTCGGTGGTTTCCTGCAGAAGATGCGCAGTGCTCTTGCTATAGTTGGACTGAACACGGCAAGTAAAAAGGTCTCCTTGAAAGATATGATCAGCATCGCCAAACGCATGACATTCAAAATATCCGGCTGAGATTTGAAAACGCGCGCAGGCAACTTGAAACTTAACCTCTACGGCTTACCCAGTGCACCACTATGCTATATCCGATGCAAATGTCCGGGTATCTGGTTCTTGGACTTGGACCTCAGCCGGCGCCCTCTACCCCAAGGTATGTTCCTGCAACTCCTAGACAATCACAGTGAGCTCTTGTGCTTTGGCAGTAGTAAAGCGCTGCTAGTCCGAAACGTACTTGGTTGACATCTCCATAGGATGCTGTATTTCTGCCCGTCATTGAGCACACTCGTGTTCCGTCTACCCATAGCTCGCCCAAGCCGTTTGCGCCGTCCTTTTTCCAGTGGAGCTCAACACAATACCAACGGTTCAACGAAGGGCTTGCCGCGGAAAAAGTGAATACACCATTTGTTCCATCCTTTATGAGCAACGTCCATTTAACACTGCCGCCAGTCCTTCGCCAACCAGCATATGCTACGTTGTTACTCCCCGCCCGAAGAACGATGAAGTAGAAACGGTCACCGTCCTGCAGGATTCCTGACTGAGAGACATAGAAATAGCCGCGCGCGTAGAGCTCCGTAGAAGATGTAACAGTTCTATAGCAATAGGCGTACTCGGTTTCTTGAAGACCGTCTGATGTGAATCTTGCGCTGTAAGTGCCATGATGTTGAAGCGTATCAACAACAGTTCTGGTCTCGCCAGAGGAAGTTCCAGTACCACTCCATGCACTGAAGCTGCCACCTTCAAAACCGTCCTTAAAGATAGACGTCGGAGTCGGTGATGTTTCACCATACTGCAATAGCATAACTGTATAGCCATTCATGGTAATTGCATCCGCGGAGCTTATCTTGCCGGTTTGTAGCGCCGGCGTCGTCCATGAAATAGTGTTGTCAATCTTCTGGTAGGTTAATTGACCACTGACACCCTGTAAATGTACAGTTTGGGTGCTTTTAGATTTGCAGATCAGCAGCGTGTTTAGTGTTTTGCCGTGGATCCAGGCAAGCACTCGAACATTATCTGATGAGCTCGTCGATTCCACGATTTTGTCTCCAACAGCTAAGTTTGGACCAATCATTTTCTGAGCGTAGTACGGGTACCAAGGCTTATAGTTATCCAGGTTAACCATGCCGAAATTGATCTCGTTTGACGCTCTAGCGCCAAATGTGTAGTAGATGTTACACATGAAGCCCTTCTGAATGTAAGTCCTTATGCATAAAGCAGTGTATACTGCACCCAGCATTTGCTGTATCCTCGGATCTGAGCCTTCATTGTCGTATCGACCATAATGATAGTTGGCATTGTTCTCGGAGTTGATAACTGGTAACGCGACTCCCTTTGCAGTCCTGTAGATCTCCTTGGCTTTGATAACACCGTAATACGTGGAGCCTTCACCTAGGAACTTTGTCTCGGCGGCCTGCAGAATCTCTTCGTCTGTCGCGTCCAAGTCTCCAGTGCCGTAGCCGTGGTAACTCAGGAAGTCAAGGGCTTCCCCATAAGATACGAAGTAGTCTAAGACTTTCTTCAGTATGCATGCGTCGCATCCTAACCGGACTTTAGGATCTATTGCCCGCATAGCCTTTGCAGCAGCGTTGTAAAGCTTCATGTAGCTGCTGAGTTTTCCTGTGTCAGCATCCCATTCGAAATAGTGATAGGGTTCGTTTATGATTTCATAATAACGAACGGATAATCCCACCTCTTTGAAATGTCTCACCCAAGATGCGCAGTAGGCACCCCACTGATCTGGATAGGGTAACCCAGTATTGGGATTGGTGGACATGCCCGAAGGCGCCGAGGTGAGGCTGTTGTATGTCCAGCTGTAGAAACCTAACACTATTAAAGGCTCAGCGCCGATGGCGATGATTTTCCTGACGAGATCGTCAATTCCTGACCAATCCCAACGTCCCGTTTTTGTTGACTCATCCCAACGAGTGCAAGGCTTCCCAAGGCAATGTTCAAAGAAGCGAACCATCTTGAAATTAGCGTCGCGTGTTAACTCTCTAAGGGCGGAAATGTCTGACCACATTTCAGCCTCACCGTGCAACATGGACCCTATTGAGAAACTGTTATAGCCTGTAGTCTTGCTGGAGTTTACGGCAATTTCTATCGGTGTCAATCCATAACCAAGACCCACCAGCTGAAGCGGACCAAGCATGGAGAAGAGGAAGACAGTTATGCAGACCTTTCGAAAGAATCTTCTAAGCCTGACACTCATGTTCATCACACATTATTCCGCATTGTTGCGGTGCAAATTGTATGCTAAAAGTCTTTTCGAGAAGCGGACTTTACCAAATTGTTAATAATCTTTGACGGAAGGTGCCTGTGGAGTCTCTCAGGCTCTGCAAAGAAAACTTCGCAATATTGCCAGATCTCGGTATAGCTTTATCTAAGCCAAACTTATAATGTGTAACATGTCTGGGGTTGCAAATTGGCGGTTGATCAAGAGAGTGTGTCGAAAATACTCTCTGCATTGTCTCATCCTCTGAGAAGGGAGATCCTCTCATACCTGAGTGAGAAGCAGGAGTGTTCCTTCACAGACTTAATGAATGCTCTCAATGTAGACACAGGGAAACTGAGCTTTCACATTCGAAACCTGGTATCCTTCTTGGAACAGACCTCAACAGGTAAGTACAGGCTGAGCAAAGTGGGCGAGAACGCGGTAATCCTAATCAAAGACCTTGAGGCTTGGGCTGTGGAGGCCGATATTGTAAAGAAGACTTCAATGCTTCCTCTAGCCAACTTCAAGAAACGGGGATTCGCTTTCCTGATAGATCTCGGGATTGCGTTCGCATTTTTTCTGGTTTTGCCAAATCTTTTTTCGTGGGTCGTTTCAAGAGGGGCGCTTTTCGAGTATATCAATTCGGTTAATTTTTTCCTCTTTCTGATTCTTTTCTGGATGTATCTGACGCTTCTTGAAGGGTTTGTGGGGCAAAGTTTGGGAAAACGCATTGTCGGACTGAGAGTCGTGAGGGTAGATGGGAAGAGGCTCTTCTACGACTATGTAGCTGTAAGGAATATTGGCAAGGTTTTCCTACTACCCTTCGACTTGTTTTTTGGACTGAGACTTGATGACAAGAGATTCCTCCGATATTTTGATAAGTTTTGCGGCACAACTGTGATAGATCTGCGATCCTAGCTTCCCTTGAATAAACCGTACATCAGCATGCTGCGTACGACTCACAGAGAAAAATTCTTCCAGAAAATGGTTTCATACAGGTTTATTTAGCAATAAGCTAGTAGACATGGGACAAAGGAGTAGAAACTCTATGAGAATCTTCAGATCGGTTGATCCACGGTTATGTCTGATTCTTACTATCACAGGAATTCTTGTAATCAGTTCTCTCGCTACCCCCCTATCGATGATCCAGTTTGTACGTGCACAAGACCCGCCTATACTCGTGCGAAAGTGGCGTAGTCCTTACCTCCCTTCGGGAGCTTGGGAGATGGGTCACGCTATAGGAGACATACATAGCAACATAGGCGAGGAGGTTGTATATGCTGGTGTTGGCCAAGCCTTAGCACTGGATGGACGCGACGGACATATAATATGGACATACAGTGATTCTGCTATAGGGGGCTATGCAAAACTCAATCTGTACGACCTTGACGGCGACGGCGACCTAGAGGTTCTGGTTCCTCTCTATTACCCGCCGGGCTTACTTGTCCTACGTGGATCTGATGGGGGGCTAGTCTGGAGAGTAACATTTGGCAATCCAGGAGCTGCAATGAAGGGTTCAATAATGTCGACACCCGTGGCCGCCGATATTGACGGGGATCGGAAACTAGAGATCTTCATAGCAATGCAGGATGTCGAGGCAGGGACGAACAACCAATTTGATGGACGGATCAGGAAACTAAGTTACGATGGAAGGATACTGGCCGAAAGTTTCATCTGGCGCAATTGCGGAGGTGGCATTTCTCTCGCAGACGCGGACAATGATGGAGAGTTTGAAATCTACGCAGGCGACAGGGACATCTATATGTATGATGGCTGCTACGGCAAAGGTCTCAGATCTTTCTGGGCTTCCAACCTGACTCAGAGGTGGTGCCATCCCGATATTCTTTGCAGCAGTCAGTGTCCAGTGCTCTCTGATATTAACGGCGACGGCGTACTCGAAGTAATCGTCAGCGACCAGCGTGGAGGGCTTGCAGTCCTCGATTCGAGAACCGGAACCGCAATCAAGAAACAACGTTACATACCTCTGCCAGGTCCGGCTCCAAACGGAGGCTTGCCAGGCCATCAGCAGGTCACAGTCTACGACATAGACTACGATGGCCACCTGGAGGTGCTCACCGTCGACGGCGTCCATGGCAACAGAAGTTGGCCGGATAACGAGGTTGTCGTATTTGACTTGGTGAGTTGGACGGTTGATGCGAGGATAGTAGTCGGTGTCCCCATGGGTATGCGCCCGTCGGGATTGAATGAGAGTCTCCGATTCGCCCCGACAGTTGGCGATGTCAATGGAGATGGCAAGATGGAGATGATCGTCTGCGGTGACTTCGGACTTCAAATTTTCAACAGCCAATATCAACTCATATATAGTGATTCTGGAGCTGACGGTTGGAGAGGGGTTATTGTAGGAAACTGTCCCCTCTTGCAGGACATAGACGCTGACGGACTTTTAGAGGTTGTTGTCGATAGCTCGCATCGGATATTCGTTTGGGATACATACGCGCCTAAGCCAGCGGAGAGGGTGAGGACTGAAGTACATTACTACAGCGAATACAGGAGAGGGGCAGCGGAATACATACCGCCTCCCAGCAAGATTGCAGGCACGCCAAGATCGCCATCCCCAATGGCTGCTGCAAGAGCTGGTGTTGCTCCCACAGGATTGCTCGCTTCTGTACAGGCTGGGGAATCCTGGAAATCCGGTTGGTCTTATAGAAAGCAGATAACGATAGATAATAACTTGGTGGCTTCGGATCTAACCGGTTTTCCGATCTTGGTGGATATCGTTGACAACGATCTGAGAGACAAAGCTCGTGCTGATGGCGGTGACATCGTTTTTACCGACAGCCTCGGCAACCAGCTTGATCATGAGATAGAGAGGTATGAGAGTGGTACTGGTCATCTTGTTGCATGGGTGAAGGTGCCAAGCCTATCCGCCTCTGAAGACACAGTGCTCTACATGTACTATGGGAACGCTGAAGCTGGAAGCCAGCAGAACGCTGA
>Ga0315312_1001277_pt1 | contig 20348 bp, 21 predicted proteins | sample TDP7_MG_FD_203629 | JGI IMG/M metagenome (GOLD analysis project Ga0315312, IMG submission 203629) | Freshwater sediment microbial communities from Lake Towuti, South Sulawesi, Indonesia - TDP7 | ecosystem: Environmental > Aquatic > Freshwater > Lake > Sediment | place: Indonesia: South Sulawesi... | reverse complement strand
GGGAGCGAAGATCAGGTTTCCCTCCTTCCTGTGGACCCCGATAAATCTGCTGAAAGGATCAGGCGCAGATTGAAGCAGCTCACTGGAGTAGATGTTGCAGTCATCATTTCTGATACCTTCGGACGGGCGTGGAGGATGGGCCACGTCAATTTTGCAATAGGAGTAGCAGGAATGAAGCCTATGAGAGACTATCGCGGTGAACCTGACATGTTTGATTACACTCTACGAGTCACTGTGATGGCCGTCGCTGACGAACTGGCATCAGCTGCAGAACTTGTCATGAACAAGCGCGACAGAGTGCCTGTCGCGATAATCAAAGGATATCAGTATCCCAAAGGAGAGGGTAGCGCAGGAGAATTGGTGCGTCCAATAGAAGAGGACCTGTTCCGGTAAACGTCCAAGAGTATTAGGCAATGGCTCTCTGTCAACGCAACAGAGCATCTTCATCAGGTAGCTTAGGCACCGAATCTCCCCCTTCTTATCCTCCTTCTGACATTTTCAAGCCTTTCCATGCGATGATGTGAAGGTTAATCGGTCACTCAGTAGAATGCTGATCCTGAAGATCATATGTACAGATTAGGTCTGATCCTTCCATCCTCGAACACGACAATGGAACCCGAATTAAGTCGCATCATGTCATCTTATGCAACCGTTCATTCAACGCGCATTCCCCTCCAAGAAGTAACTAGCCCTCAGCTTGAGGCAATGGAGAAGCAGACAGAACGTGCTGCCCGGCAACTGTCTGACGCCAGTGTAGATGTCATATGCTACGGTTGTACAAGCGGAAGCCTATTCAGAGGACTAGGTCATGATAAGGAGATAGTCCAAAGAATTGAAAGAGAGACGCAGATTCCGGCCGTGGCTACTGCAGGAGCCGTGGTTGAAGCACTTAGTACACTTCGCGTCAGGAGGGTGTCAGTAGCTACTCCTTATGCAAAGGACATTGAACTTCTCGAAGATAGGTTCCTCCGCGACAATGGTTTCGAAGTTGTCAGCATTGGTAGTCTTGGTCTGACGAAGAACTTGGAGATAGGTCTGCAGGGTCCCGAGGTTGCTTATGCGCTTGCAAGGGGGGTTTGCGTAAGTGCTTCCGATGGAGTGTTCATCAGTTGTACGAATCTCAGGACGATTGAGATAATCGGAAGGCTTGAGGCAGAACTGGGCAAGGTGGTGGTATCCAGCAACACGGCGACCACCTGGAAGGCCATGCAACTTCTGGGTATTAGCGATGGGTCGCAGGGTTACGGCAGACTCTTGTCATCAATGTAGACTCATACGACCCTAGGACCTTCTTGGCGTGTATCAGATCCCTGCGGGTGTTGATGTTCACAAACATTCTGAGCTCGGAATCAACATTCCGAATCGCCTCTGTTGATACGTACAGAATTCTCGCAAGAGCCGATATCATAGCCCTCATATCGGAGCGCCCGCTTCGTAGAGCCTTATGAGCTGCAACCCGGCAGCTGTCTGCATCGTACACAGAGTGGAGGGGCTCAAGATAGCCGCTTGGCCACCTAGGTATTACTGCGTCACATTTCGGAGACAATTCAAAGAGAAGACGTATGAGCTCAGGAGATACGAAAGGCATATCGCAGCCAACAACCACCACCTTCCTCCCGGTCACTCTCTTCAATCCTGACGACAACCCGCTCAGCGGTCCACTGCGAGAAGAGTCGTCGAGAGAAAAAGAACAGTTCATGGCCAATCGCGAATAGATCTCCTTCTGCCTCTCCGAGCGAACTGCGATAACAACTTCTTTGGCCACACCACCTACCCTCCCGCAGATATGCTCGATGAGCGTTTTGTCGCCGAGGTACAGCGAGCCTTTGTCTCCACCAAATCTTGTTGAACGGCCGCCGGCAAGGATTATGGCAGACTTCATGGCCTAGACACACAGGTTGTTTGATTCATCCCAATGGCTCGTCAACGCATGCCAGAATACGAGCTACGTCAATGCGCTTGAATAATGTATCCATTCGAACGGCTCCGCACAGTGGCACTCAAGATCGAGCGACAGGATCTAGACGAAAGTGAACAAAGTGATCTTGTTGCTCGATCGACGAACGCCCGGATCGTCTTGATGATGCGTCAGGCACAGCCTTTCACTGCATGGTTGTCCACTTTCTCGCATACCTTATTCCTTCCTGCGTATACTAGCTGTTCTGGAGAAACGTTGATCATAGCAGGCTGTTGCGGCTTTGGGCTCAAGGGTGGAGCCAAGGCGTACTACCACTCTTTTGAGGTCGTCGAGCTTCAGTCAACTTTCTACAGATTGCCTATGGTTGAGACGGCTCAGAAGTGGAGAAGAGAGGCGCCTCAGGGCTTTGAGTTCGTTGTGAAGGCCTGGCAGGCAATGACCCATCCGCCTTCAGGTCCCACATGGAAGCGCGAGAGAATAGTTCCGGATGAACAGGCGAGAAGCCAGTATGGTCATCTGAAGCCCACAGCCAAGAACGTAGATGCGTGGAAGAGAACGCTGGAGATATGTAAGCAGCTTGATTCGAGAGTATGCGTTGTTCAATGTCCTCCGTCGTTCGAGTTGAACAGAAGTGGCGAATATGAGAAGGTTCTTCGGCAAGATTACTAGAAACGGCCTGGACCTCGCTTGGGAACCTCGCCACCGGAGCTGGCACGACAACCCAAAAGTCGTCAGAAGGCTCTGCAGTGAACTTGGGCTCGTCCATGCGGTAGACATTCTCAAAAGAGAGCCTCAGTCAGCCGGACGTATCGGTTACATAAGACTCCATGGACTGCCCGCAGAATTGAGCTATAGGTATTCCTACACTGACACAGATCTAGAACTTCTAATTCAGAAGGTAACAAGACTTGACACGGACCTGACCTATGTTCTGTTCAACAACGTAACCATGGCTAAAGACTGTATTCGGTTCAAGGAGCTTCTTGCAAGCACTAGTCAGTGTTGACACTGATGGCGCTTCTTCTTGAGGTAGCAGATATAACCCTGAACATTCATACGAATGCTCTGCAGCAAGACCTCTCTTGGCAAGGGCACGTTGCTCAACGCAAAGTGCTTAACAATCTCTCTTACAAGATCCTCAAGTGGCCTATCAGCGGTTAGCGCTGCTGCGATAGTTCTCTTCCATCTTTTCAGTATTGCAGAATAGTCTGCGATGATCCGGTCCACTTCGTCAGTCGCAGGGCCAAAATGAGTGAACAACAGCCCCTTGGGCCTCAGACAGCGAATTCTCCGGAGTGTTTTTGTCGCCATTTCAAGGTCGAAGTCAGGCGATCCTGTGGCTGGCATTGGTGTAGGCATCCCATTTAGTTTCACTCCGACTGCGTCACCTGTGAAGATCACACCATTCTTTCGGTCCACCAAGCAAATCTGATGACTTGCATGACCTGGTGCGAACATAACATCAAAGCTTCTGTCTTTGTCTACTTTGATCGCTTCGCCGTCTACTAGGCCACGGACCTTGCGAGCAGGTATCGGCGTGGTTCTTCCGTAGACGTCAACTACTCTGTCACCAATGAACCGTCTCGCGCTCTCAAGGAGGGAGGATGGGTCTGTCAAATGCTTGACACCGCTCGGATGAACGAGCACGCGCGCATTTCGAAGTACCTGTGACAAGGATCCAGCTCCGCCCGCGTGATCGAGATGGATATGTGTCAGTACGATCTGGGAGACATCGGTCGGCTTGATGCCGATCGCTCTGATCTCTCTCAATATGGTTGAGGTGCATGATGACGACGCAGTTTCTATGAGAGTGCACTTATCCCCAACGACTAAGTAGCAACATGTGTAGCGAGGTATGCCAAGTAGCCCGCTGTCGATCATGTAGATATCTTCGAAGATCTTGGTTACCAATATGCCATCACCGGCTAGGGTAGGGACCACCTGTCCATGATGCCTCCTACGCGATACTTTATTTCTATCATATATGACACTGAAGGGTTAATGTCAAGTCGTTTGCTCCATGGTGAGATCTCTGATGGGTGGACTGCCAGATGTTGCCAAGCCTCCGATTCCTGTTCGTGTGAAGGACCTTCTGAACTTTGCGAGGTTAGGCCTGGCGCTTAGCGAAGGATCGCAGATCCTTTGGCACATACAGTTCGATGGAAAACACTTTCTTGCGCTCTTCACCGCCTACATGTACTGGAACGGTGACCTTCCGCTCCTAGCCTATGTTAGTGCCGATCAGAGACCGAAGCCATTCCTCGCGTACAAGAGCGATTCACCGAAAGGTGAAGAGGTCATTTGGTCTGACGATGTTGACGATACAAGATACAAGTATGGATCCTTCATAGAGGTCAAGAAGATACCGAAAGCGTTTGCGGACTCCCTCAAGGGTGAATATCCATCTCCCGCGGAACCACTGCTCACCGAGGTTGAGAACCTTAACTCCATAGTCAGAATCCTCCTACCGCTCTCTTTCAGAGAAGGAACGATATTCCCTCTTTGGCAGTTCAAGCGAAACGGGAAGTACATACTTGGGACCTGCATACCTTTCGAACATTACTACGAAGCAGACGCATTGCCCGTATTCTTCTACATAACTATGGAAGAGCCCCTGAAGGCTCCGTTCATCAAGTACGCTGCCTCACGTCCGACTGGAGAACGATTGGAGTTCTCTAGCAATACCTCCGATGCAAAATACTTCTACGTCAAAGTAGTGGATATTGAAGACTTACCTATCGTCCCGAGAGATGAGTCCGTAATTAAGTAGGGGTTCATGGGCCCTGCAATCCCACAAAAGGGGTTTGCATGGTCTGGTTTCATAAGCCGCAACATTAGTCGGTGTGCGGTCGGTCCAGCCCTTGTCTGGCGGTCACATCTCGATGTAGGCAGTCTCCCTAGTGTGCCATTGAAAGAAGGTTTGTTAGTCGCCGTCGGATTTCCAAAGTTCTCTTTTCAGCAGATCCCTGACGGCAGCGCGTATTGCTGCACTCCTATTCTGATACATCCCGGCTTTTACAAGTTCGTCCAGTCCCTCCAAGATCGCCTCGGGAAGCTTGACCGTCACCAGCTTCATAGAAGTGCCTCACAGGATCGAGAAGAGAAGAGGACTCTCTGAGCGATAAGACAGTTTGCTACATATTCATGTAAAAAGTCACTACCGAGGACTGTATTCCGGATATCAGAACAAGCCTGAGTTTCTGCAGGTCAACCAGAAGCCTCGTAAGGCTGAGATCTCATGCCTGTCTTCTTCGTGTCCTCCTGACGTGGAGAGATGAGTCGGGCATCAGCCAGACCTACGACGCAATCTCGTGGATCATGTGGCCGGCGCCTCAATAGCACCGGTCATGACAATCACAACTAACAAACGAGAGACCGCGCAGAAAGCTTTGATCATCCCTTCATGTTCTGATCGAGAAATCGACAATCAAAACAGTTTTATCTGTCGGCTCAAGGGCTATCTGTCTCGTGGAGGTATCGGCAATCGGAGGCGCCAAGAAGAAGAGCCTTGCCCAGATGGAGAAGACGCAAGTGCAGCAGGACAGGGACGCAGCCCAGTCAAAGAAGGGAAAGACGAAGCCTGTCTCAACTGAGAAGAAGTCAAGAGCGGTGGAGTTGCAGGGAGTCAACGACTCTAAGCTGCTTGGCGAACTCTCGAAGATGAGTGCTGTCACGCCCTACGCAGTTTCATCCCAGTTCAATATACGCATAGGGGCCGCCAAGGATATTTTGGAAGAGTTGGAGAGGCGAAAAGTTCTCGCCAACGTGGGAGGCAACGCAAGAGTGAGGATATATAGAGCAGTTGCCGCCTAAACGCGTTCAAGCGTTATCCTTGATCCTTGCTTCACCTTTCTGAACAGATCCAAACCTTCAATGACCCTACCGATTATATTGACTGCGCCATACGGCTGCGAGCTTCCATAGAAAATGCAAACGGCTGAACCAAGCGGCCAGTACGCTATGGTTCCACCTTCCACTCTAGTCTTCTCCTTCTCAGGCCCGACCTTGACTCTTGTTTCGAAGTAGACTTCTTCTTTCCACAAGGCCGCTCGCCCTTCAATCGGCAGTTCTCTCAATAGCGTCTCGACAGTACGGGGCGCAAGGAATCTCGCAAGTTCGCCTACCGCCTCGCCAACTCCCTCGATCACGAATCTCACTTTGAATCTGGAAAGTTGTCCCGACATCTTCGATCACAATTACTATGACCAGCACAAGATAGAAAAAACTGATCATATCAGATATCTTATCCGCTGGGCATGACCTCCACTCGCCAAGGTAGAGAATAAGCAAGAGGCAGGAAATTGATCTCCGAAGTCTTGGTTCTCCTTTCTGCGATCTCAGCTGCTGCAGTGCTCGTCTCCAGTGAGCCGAGCACGAGTCGGTTTGGCACAGGCTTTCTGGGGTTATTCTCTTCCTTAGCAGTGTATCTTCGTCACAGCAATGCCCTTGGCTTGATCATGATTCTTACTTCGGCCATACTCCTGCCGAGCATCCTTGCATCAAAACCGGAAGAGATTAGGAATGGGCGAGAGAGTTGCCTTGGGGCGCAATTGTTCACAGCGATACTCTACCCTGCAGCGGCTTTCACCATAGGCCTTGTCATGCGCTTGGAGTATGTGTTCGCTGGGCTGCTTGCCCTCGCAGCAATTGGTTTGGCCATACTGAACAGAAGGAAACGGTCACGGAAAGCTATCCTGGGTCTGATTGTCATATCGCAAGCCGTTCTAGTTGCTGCTTCCCTTCAGGATGCACCCATTTGGCTCGTCTTGTCTTCTGAGTCCTGTCGCCTCCTATGCATATTGGGGGTTGCCATCCGAGACAGACCGCCCTAGTGCCAAAAACAGCCCAAGACGACACTCCCATATCACTCTTGGGGCTTCTACCTCAACAAGCCTGCCGTAAGGGTGAGCTACAAGATCGAAGAGAGATCGACGCCGACCTTGGAAGAGATACTGCCAGAGAGGCTCAGGCCATCGCCTTCTTGACCATTTCAGCAACATATGAGACATCTTCGGGCGTCATCGCTGGGTGGACGGGCAACGAGAATACCTGCCTGGCAGCCTTCTCGGTTTCAGGTAGCATTCCCCTCTTACCCCCCGACACCTCTCTGTACAACGGGAGCAGGTGGACCGGAGTCTCGTAGTAGACGCTAGCCTCGATATTTCTGTTCCGCAATTTCTCAACAATCTTATTTCTCTTGCCAGCATTTGCGCCCCTAACACGAACCGTATAGAGGTACCATGCATGACTCATCCCTTCAGGTTCTACAGGCGTCACGAGCTTCCCTGAGACCCCTAGCTGCTCAGTCAGGACTCTCGCATTCTCTCGTCTTCTTTCCACAAACCCAGAGAGCTTCTTCAGCTGGACAACTCCCAACGCCGCAACTAACTCTGTCATATGATAATTGTTGCCAAGCCTGGAAACCCAATAGGGTCTTTCCTCCCCGTGAGTCCTTATCATCTTGAGGATCTGTGCCAGGTCGTCATCATTCGTCGTTATCATGCCCCCTTCTCCAGTGGTCATGTTCTTGGCTGAGTAGAAGCTGAAGCAGGACATGTCTCCGAGAGATCCAGCCTTCCTCTGCTTGTACGTGGCCGCATGCGCTTGAGCAGCATCTTCGATCACTGTCACCCCTTTCTTCCTAGCCAGTTCCATGATTGGATCCATGTCGCACGTTAGGCCATAGAGATGAACAGGCACGATCGCCTTTGTGTCTCTGCCAATTGAGCTTTCAACGTTTTCCAGAGACATGCAGTAGGTGTCTCCTTGTATGTCTGCGAAGGCAGGCCTGGCGCCGCATAGCAATACAGGAGTCCCGGTTCCTGCGAAGGTGAAGGACGGAATAAGCACCTCGTCTCCATGTTTGACATTGGCCGCGAGCAGAGCACAATGGAGAGCAGCGGTGCCGGTGTTGACTGCGATCGCATGCCTTACACCCACAAATCTTGCGAATTCTCGTTCAAATTCCAAGACTTTCGGACCTGATCCACTCTTGTCTGCAAGAATCCCACCTTTCAAGACAGAAGTGACTGCCTCGACTTCCTCTTTTCCTATCAGAGGCTGGTTTATTCTGATCAGGTCTCTCAATGCCCTTTCACCTTGATGATCCAAGTGATCTATTGACTGGGTCTAAAAGAGTTTCTAGAGTCGGAATTCCCAGAGGATCGACTTGTTCTTCCTCCTTGAACAGACATGTGGCTTGCTCGAAGAATGCGACGTTTGGATTAGATACGCTTAAGAAAGCCAGCCTAGAGGCCATCTGCGCATCAATGAGGAGACAATGGGACATGGAACAGCCAACGGTGCTCATGATTCCTCTTGCGACCAAGATGCACATAGACCGATCTATTGAGCCTACGAATCTTGCAAGGGAGCTACTCGAAAAGTCCGGGGTGAAGGTATTCGGGAGGAAATCTCCGGCATTCAAAACTGACGAAGTTCCTCGCTTTCCTGCAGAAGAGTACGACGCCGTAGTTGTATTTCTGGCAAGCGGCGGAACCTCAGAGCTTGCTACAAACATTGTTGCGGGAAATCCCTTCTTCATCTGGGCGTATGACGAGGTTAACAGCCTGTCCTCTGCACTAAGCGTCAGAGAGAAGTTGAACGGAATTGAAGCATGGCGAGGCGAGATTGTGTACAATAGCCTAGATGAGGCGCCATCAACAATAATAGGACAAGCAAGGGCCTCACATCTCGTCAAGTCAATGAAAGAGTCGAGAATCGGCCTGATAGGCGACGAAGAATACTTCGACGATAAAGCAGACGAGTCAAAAGCATTGACTGATTTCTTCGGGACAGAAGTGGTCAAGATCTCTATTGGAGATCTAATAACCGAATTCAGAAGCCAAGACGATGATCAAGCCTCAAAGATAGTGGATGAGAAATTCCCTGATGCAGCCATAATGGAGCCTAGCAAGAAAGATCTTCAAAAATCAGGCAAGATGTATCTCGCCTTCAAGTCCTTGGTCTCCAAAAACAAGATCGATGCAGTATCACTCGACTGCTTCCGACTCATCAAGAGAACCGGCACCTCTGCATGTCTTGCGTTTTCACTTCTGGTTGACGAAGGAAAAGTATCGGTATGTGAGGGAGATCTTCGATCCTCAGCATTGATGATGATCTTCAAGGAGCTCGTGGGGCCAAGTTGGCTTGGAAACTTGGTACAAATAGATCGAAGTCTCAATACGATAACTCTGGCGCACTGTACAGCTCCTACTTCACTTGCTGAAGCGGGAGGAAGAATCATTCTGAGGAGTCACTTCGAGTCAGGTGAGGGAGTGTCCCTTGATGTTCCCCTAAGGCGGTTGCCGGTAACGGTTGCAAATCTGCAGTTCAAGCCACTTCAAATTGTTATCGCGAAGGGAGAGCTACTGGAATCTCAGATAGGCAAATTCTCCCTGTGCCGAACTCAAGCCAAGATCAGACTCCAAGGAAATGTTGACCGTCTCCTTGAGTCTACAGGAAACCATCATGTTGTGGCGTATGGCGACTGGACTGAGACTCTTCTTAGAATAGGGAAGAAATTGAACGTGTCCCTCGTAGAGGTCTAGTTGGAATCATTTCAACAAACGTGATCAGGTTTTCGCACAATTTTGCCAGAACGCCGCGATTCAGACCCTTGCAGCAAACCTTATATTGGGTTTACCGAGTCTGTTGGGTAATTTCGCTTAGATAGAGGTCAGTCTCATTGGCTCACGGAACGTCGGGTCTCTTTGGGAAGACAGGTGAAGGTTCGCAGTGAGTTCCAAGAGGACCAAGGCCGCCAGATTGATTGGCCCGAAGAAGCTCACTCGATTTGAGAGAGCGAGGGTAGTTGGCGCAAGGGCGCTTCAGATATCGATGGGGGCCCCGGTTCTCATAGACGTATCGCAATCTTCAAAGTCGCCTATCGACATCGCGCTTATGGAATTGGAGCAAGGCGTTCTTCCGATAAGTATCCGACGGACTCTCCCTGACGGAGAAAGCCAGAACATACCTTTGAGACTGCTCCTAGAAGGTGAGTCGAGAAAATAGCGTTGCTTCAAGAGCTTCCAGCCGAATGGTCTTGGTACATGAGCGAACTGAAGCATTGGGCCACCGCGTTTGCAGTTATGTCAATGAGTTCTCTTATGGTTGCGTTCACCAGGTTCTTTCGTTCCCCCTTCTTTGTTATTGAATTCGAGGTCTGCATCTTCTATTTGCCAACATTGATCTTGGGCTTGGTTTGTTTGAGAGCTAGACAAGCAGGTGCTCGTTCCCGACTCTGACTTGTCTTAAATGCTTTGAGGCAGCGCTACGACAAAGCAAGGCTTGTTCTCTAGAAGTAGCAGGAAGATCATTCATCATGTACTGAGGGTAGAACGCCAGCAGAGAATACGGAATCCTTTCATCGATGCTTGATATGAATTCGGCTATCGAACCCACTTCGTTCTCATCGACATATCCAGGAATGAGCAAAGTACTGGCAGTCAGTACAGGGACATTTGCGCGTGCTTCAAAGTACTTTCTCCCTGTTCGATCAAGATTCCTGAACGACTGCACGTTCGAGATCCCACAAATCCCCTGAGCCAATCCATCACTCCAGAACTTGAGGTCGAATTTCATGTTACCACCTGTCTGAAGTGATAGTTGCATAGCCCTATCGAGATAGGTAGAGTTCATGTGGCCGTTTGTTTCCCAGCAGATTCTCAGTATACGGTGGCCGTCGTCCGTGTTGACTAGAGCCAACCGGCTAGTTTCCAATGCGTGTGGCATCTGCGTAGACGGATCGCCTCCGAAGAAGCACATGCACGAAACGGACTTTGTCGCTCTGCTCGCAAGGGCCGCAGAGCTTACGTAGGGAACGTCGCTCGTAGCAAGTCTTCGGTAGTGCCAGTTCTGACAGAAGAGACAATCGAAGGAGCAGGAGCCGTAGAAGACCGCCAGATTATTGTAGCCTTTCTCGGCCATTCCGGAGGAATATGAGTACTTTGGAAATCCGGTCCCTGAGCATCCAGGGCAAAACCACCACGATACACAATTCGTTGGAAGCCGGTCATAGTACCATTCAAGAATCCCAGAGTCCGGCGTTCCTCCTCTTCTTCGGATGCTACCTTGGGAATTGGACACGAGACCGCAATAGCCCATCTCCCCATTCGGGATCTTGCAGTTGTTTGCACATGATCCACATGCCAACCCATCGCTGGGTGGGCGAGCGGGTAGGCCAAATTTCGCTCGGCTCTCCTCATGAACTCTGTCAGTAACTGCTAGTGCCTCGTCAGTTCTCCTCAGGAGGCAGCTTGAACATACTCCAACGCTCGATGATATGAGGAGGCTTGATGTGTCGCAGATCTGACATCTGCCCAAGGTCGATCCCATCCATAAGATAGGCATGGGTTGTCTTTCAACAATTCGATTCTCGTTTCTCCTCCACGAAAACTATTATGGCGAAGTTCGGGTATTTACTAATCCAGTGTGGAGAACGATTGTGCAAAGGGAACCTCTCTCTGCTCGAGCCCATTCATCAGCTATAGCCATTCTGAACGGCGTCAACAATGCAGCTTCAAGATATGAGGCCTTGGCACTATTTGCCGTTGCACTATTCCTCTACTCGTCGTTCGCGACCTGTTCGTTCAATGAGGGGGACTCTTTCAATTTCGCAAGAGCGCTACTGAAGTTTGACCTCGTAAAGGAGCAGCCTCACGCTCCCGGATACCCTATCTACATCTTTCTCGGACGCATTCTTTTCCTACTCACAGGAGATCAGCTTGCGGCTCTTAGGTGGATAAGTGTCGTGAGCGGAGCTCTGACACTAGTTCCCTTGTATTTCTTGGCGAGAAGTCTTCACGGACGAGAGGTAGCCATTCCTACATGCCTTGTACTGATGGTTCTTCCAGGGTTCTGGTTGGCCAGCGAGAAAGCGACAACTGATGCACTTTCAACCTTTCTTCTGACTCTTGGGGTAGCCCTGCTGTACATGGGAACAAGGGGCCACAGTCGAGCAATACCGATTTCCTGTGCGGTGTACGCTTTCGCGCTCGGGGTAAGGCCCACCAACATCGCATTTCTTCCGATCTGGCTGTTCATAACTTTGAGGACAAGGCGGCCGACGGTCATAATCTTCTCGGTTCTAGCATTCATTGTGACGATCTCTGCTTGGCTTATGCCAGTGATCTGGGTGAAGCGCTGGGACAGATTCCTTTTCGCGACGAGACATGTGTACGTAGGAACTGCTAGCACTGACTTCATTTCTGCAAGACCACTAGGGCTAGAGCCTTATGAGAGAATGCTCTTTGCAGTCGCCTCAATCTTCACCTTTGGGCTAGGTGGAATGCTTCCACCATTACCTGGCCTTCGGTTCCCATTCACCTCAACAAGTATCCCTGCTTACTACGTGCTTCATGACATCGTCTGGCTGGGAGCACTGCTATGTCTGAGTCTCAACATCAGGTGGACAGCCGAGAAGACTTTCATGTTTCTATGGGTTGCACCCCACTTCATCTTCGTGTATCTCTTTGGCTCACCGATCCATCACCGGTACTATCTATCGATCTTTCCTCCTCTGGTGTTGCTCATTGTTTCATCCGTGGCAAGTGTTGTAAAGGCATGCAGTCGTTGGCTCAGGCTTTCGACGAGAACTGGACGAACCATGCGTGGTGTCGCTTACTTGTTTCTCATCTTGACTCTCGTCGCACATACGATGCCTTTGGCGGAGAGACTTCATAGAGAGCCGGCGCCCGTAACGCAACTTGTCAGATATGTCAGGGCCAACTACTGCCCGGACAACACTGCGATCCTTGTCTTTCACGAGTACAGCGCCTTCCGGATGTATGCCCCGGAATTCAGATACTACCATTGTAGGAAGCAAATCATGGAGAATCTGAGATTATTAGAGAAACAGCAGACGAGCGGGGGGGTACTTCTCATTACAAGCACCGCTCACGAATATCTGGCAAGGCACCCTCTCGTGCTGCAACTTGAAGTCACGAAGGTAATCGAGTTCTACTTAGATCCCCGAGCTGAGATTGAGGACCACAGAATCGTGCTGTACAAGGTGCAGGTTGCACGCGTGTCCCCTAGTAGTGCCTGATTGCCAGAGGTAGTTCAAAGCCGTGTGAACAGACAGGAGAGGTGAGACCTACGAGGCCACAGAAGTACTATGACAAGGTTGCGAACAACTACTCTAGAATGATCACTCGAGGGATTGGGGGCATAATGAAGAGACGCGAAAAAAACTCTTTGATGCGCCTCCTATCTCCACAGACAAGCGAAGATGTACTCGATGCGGGTTGCGGGTCCGGATTCTACGCACGCCTAATCAAGAGCAAAGGTGCGAGAGTATTCTGCGTGGATATCTCGCCGAGAATGGTCGAGGTTGCGAAAAGCGCTGGAATGGAGGCCGAAGTCTACGACGTGCAGCGCTTGAAGTTGAACCGACAGTTTGACAAGATTCTTTGTGCAGGACCGCTCGAGTTCTGCAAGCAACCTCTAACCGCACTCAAGAATCTTCATCAACATCTTGCGAAGGGGGGATGCCTGGTGCTCTCTGTTCTCAGTGTCTCAATCATTGGCATTGCTTATGGTCTGTATCATTTGTGTCACGGGTTCCGGATCAACCTGTTTTCTCTCGGTCGCATCACGTCGTTGCTTCGGGAAGCAGGATTCCGAATCGAAGCTATCGAGAAGCCGACCTCATTTCTGTACGTGATAAGGGCAAGGCCGTCTGAGCATGGCTAGTTGCTTTGGCACTGTACACTGGTAGAAGATCAGTCTCATCGACTTTGCCTCCCTCTAACGAAAGAGGCTTTCCTTTGATTCACGAGGACATCTATGTACTGATTTGTGTGTCTATTATCTGGGACCACTCACACCTCTGGAAGCAGTGTGGCCTTCTTCAGTATCCGCGGAAAGGGGAGTTCCCGCCCAGTCTTACGCTCCATACTGAGGCTTAGGGTTGTGTAGAGCAACCCAAGAGCGAGCTTGAAAGGATTGAATGTCGACCTGCCGTATGATCTTCGATGAAGCCTCACTTCCACGTCGTCGGAAAGCCGATCGCTGTAGCCCTTTCTTGCGATGTTGTTCATCCATCGTACGTCTATGTCCAGTCCCGGAACTTCTCTTGGAATTGTCTCAAGGAGAACGTCTCTAGTGCCAGCCTTGAACCCTGTTTGAACATATTCCAGTCCAAGCAGCATCTTCGTTAGTTTCTTGTAAGTCTCAGAGATTAGACGGCGAAGCAAGCTTTCTGATCCGTGGTTCCTTCCGACGGCAACGCAGTATCCCCCATCAGTTATCGCTTCCACCAGTTTTGGTATCTCCTGAGGGTGGTATTGACCGTCAGAATCCATGACAACAATTATGTCGCCTTGGGCCATTTCTACGCCTTTTCTTATCGCGCTTCCTCTGGCCCCATCCGAATGATGAATCTTGACGAATTGATACCCGGGCTGCTTCGATACGGTCCCGAGAACTTCTTCGGTCTTGTCTGTTGTGTTGTTAAGAACAAATATCGCCTCGGCCAATCGGGAATAGCGTTGCTTGAGGGTGAACAGCTTCTCGCAAATCGACGAAGCATTCTTCTCTTCGTTCATGGTTGGAAGAACTACGGATATCCTTGCAGCGTCTGGCGATGTGGGTCGACCCGGCGAGATCTTCGAAAGCGCTCTTCCCTCAAGATCTGTGGATTCCTTTAACATACCGAATACCTGCAATAGGGTAGTCCTGTTGATGTATCAAGACGCGAAATACACTATGCTGGTTTACAATTCTTAGCTCTTTGCATCGCTCCATGGAGTAGAGGAAGAAACCTGTCTTCAAACTCTTAAGACCAAGAAGCGCTAAGCTTGTTAATGGTCCAGTTGAAGAACTGCCTCACAATTGACTTAGAGTCTATATTTCATAGATACGTGACGGAAAGGAGACACCTGTCAGAGGCCGGAAGGAGAAGCGTTGAGGATGAGGAACATAGGAGAATGATGGATGATGGCTCTGTGGCCTCATCCACGAGAAAGATGTTGGAGGTTCTTAGAGAATACAAGTGCACAGTGACCTTTTTCGTTGTGGGGGAAGTGTACAACTGGTATCCTGACCTTGTACACGAGCTAAGTGAGCTAGGGCACGAGGTGGCTTACCATTCTCATACCCATACACCATTCAAGGCAGTCGACTTCTTGAGGAAAGAGCTTCAAGAATCTGGGAAGCTCATCGAGGCCTTTAGACCAAGAGGATTCAGAGCGCCTAGAGCGACGATAACGCGTGACTGTCTAAGTGAGCTAGCGAGATCTGGGTTCGTTTACGATAGCTCGAGCTATGGGCCGTTTGACGCGTCTGCAAAGATGTCAGGAATTGTTGAGGTTCCCATCTCTACGTATGGGATGCGTCTTCGAAAACCATTGGCCCTTCCGAGGCCTCTGTCCTTGGCTCTGCTTAGGGATCTTGAAATACCATTCGGGTCCGGTTATTTCATATCGCTGTTTTCCTCAGTCAGCCCCGCACTCGTGAGCTACTTCGTCAGGAAATCCAACGAGAGAGGGACACCTGCCGTGCTTTCTCTTCATCCGTGGCAACTGTATCGAAAGGAAACCGATGCTCCTCTTAGCAGGGGTTTCCCAAGGATAGCAACGCTACCATACGATCGCTCTTGCGATCAAGCATTCGAACATCTTCTAAGAAGTCACAGCTTCTGCACAATGTACGAGTTGATTGAAAGCGCAGGAATCCTGTGAAGATCATCACGAGAATTCTCGTCGGGCCATTACTCCACGATGGGCCAATGAACCCAATATCGAAAAGATCGGAAGGAACACCAGGTCCCCTGTTCAATTGTTATGTCGAGTCTCGTGATTGCAGGTCTCTCAAAAAGGGACGCGAGAACTGCGCAATAGTAATACGACCAACTCGCAGTTACTAAGCAAACCATGAAGCTCTGGGATTTGATCTCTATTCTTGGGAAGGATTGTCAAATCTAGGTTGCATTGAATAGGCTTCACACGAGCGCTTTGCTCATGACGGTGGCGCCTTCGCCGTTCTGATAGTAGAATGGAACACTTCTGGTCTCCTCGAAGCCGAGCTTTCTATATAGTTCCTGAGCTGGCTTATTCGAAATCCGAACCTCCAAGAAGCACTCCTCAGCTTCCTTTTCGACAAGCCCCTTTGAGGCCCTCCTAACGAGTTCTGTGGCTATACCCTTCCTCCTATGCTCAGGAAGAACGGCAACGGACACTATGTGCCCTTTCTTCGCAAGTCTGAATCTGCTTATCTCCGAAAAACCTCTTTCCAACCTGCACATGATGTAGCCGACGACTCGATCACTGTTCAACGCGACAAGAAATCCCTCAGGGCATTTCTCGGAGATCTCCAAGAAGAATGAGGCACCGTAGTTCTCAGGCAGGCAGGTTCTGTTGATCTCCATCACGCCTTCTAGGTCTTTCTGTTCGAATCTTCGAATCATGATATCTGTGATTACGTCCAATGCCAAGTCGGCTTCTTGTCTCCAAGATCTGCTATATGATCTTGTCGGAGCTAAATCTGTCGGCCACGTTTCACAGTGCTCTGCAATGGATTTATATGATGAGGTCTTCCTCGATACGTGAACGAGTCGGGAACAGACAAATGACAGACGTGTCCTCTAGCGATGCGAAGGATCCAGTTCCTTTCCTAGAGGCTAAGGCGTCTGTGTCGTCGAAGTTCAGTATTGCAGACGCCTACCTAGATCCTCAGGATATTGCAACCTTTGTGGTGACTCCTGAACCCGCCAAAGGAAAATTCCTGGCTCTAGTCGATGAACTGTCGGTCAGAAACTTGGTTCCAACGCTTCGATTCGAAGAAGGAAAACTTGTGATAAGAGTATTTCCAAAGCCTCGGCCGAAACCGACGAGGCCGCTTCTGAACCTTGCCCTTTTCGCAGCAACAATTGCCACCGTTTTCGTAACAGGGCTCGTGCTTTGGGAAGGATCAGTAGTGCAGCGAGAAGTGCTGATGCCAGACGCCAATGTCAATCTTCAGGTGGGCCTCTTTGTCCTATCGCTTCTAGGAATTGTCGGGCTTCATGAGATAGGTCACAAGATTGCATGCGAAATTCACGGCATGGATTCAACGATGCCTTACTTTGTACCGGGGATACCGCCAACAGGCACATTTGGTGCTGTGATCTCCCTGAGGAGCCCCCCACGGAACAGAGACGCCCTCTTCGATCTGGGCATAAGCGGGCCACTCGTAGCCTTCGTATCACTACTCATAGTGACAATCCTGAGCATTCAAGCAGCCTACCTTGTCCCGATGGGACAAGCCTTGCTGTGGAATAAGCTGAAACTTGCCCAGCCAGCGTCGTGGCCAGAGTACCCATTTCTATTTGACCTGCTGATTCCAGTTGTGAGGCCCTATCCGCGAGGTTTCGCGCTCTTCTTCACGCAGATCGAGTTTGCTGCCTGGGTGGGCAGTCTGATAAGTTACCTGAACCTGTTACCCATATGGCAGCTGGACGGTGGACATCTATCTAGAGCGCTGTTCGGGCCAAGGGGGCACAAGATCACAAGTTATCTTGGATTGGCCGTGATGGCGATCTCAGGCTTCTGGGCGTTTGCCCTTCTTCTCTTCATAATGATGTCTGCAAGCGGCAGGGGTCTTTCCGGAGTGACTCCCCTTGATGACTGGTCTCCTATCTCTACATCGAGGAAGCTTCTCTACGGGATCGTCATAGTTATGATCGTCATCCTCTTCGTCAAACTATAGTCGAGAAGCGTCTTTGTCGACACAAGCGCAAGCAGCCGGTCCTTTGTGAGCTTCCTGCGAGCTTTCCGTTAGACAAGAGTAATATGGGATCATTCGTTCATGACGATGTTGGTGTCCTCTGACACGTGAATGTGCCTGATGATCCATTGAACAGCTTCGGATTGCGACCTACAGTCGGTTAGCCTGTCTCTCTTCTCTCACTCAGGCAAGAAGGCCTTGTGCGCGTCTAGATCAGTCAACACTACTCTTTGCAGTCACTTCGGTGATTCTCAGAGATTGGCCCTCAAGCGCGGTCGCCGCCAGAAAATAGGGGGAGCGTTGTCGCTCCATGTGGAATAACGGCGACTTTTGAGTCCTTTCCGATAGTTCTCAGCGCTGTTTGAAGTGCGGCACTCGCCGATCTTGAAGGGCGTAGCTTGAACACACTTGAGACGTAGTGATCTGGGATTGCTGAGAACAGGTAGATCTTCACCTTCTGAAGAGCCTTTGTAAGGTAGTACGCCTTGTGCCCTCCAATGACGAATCTCTTTCTAATCTCTTGTTCCATTAGTCGCATTTCGTCATATTTGATCATCCACTCGCGGAAGGTGTCGTTGCCGTGTCCTTCTGAACACTCGGCGACGAGAACTATGGCGCCTCCTTCATTCACGATGTCGAGCGTGTGATGGACCGCCTTGAGCGCTTGGTATAGATTGACATCTCTTGGGCTTCCCCCTGGGCTCACAACTGCAATGTCTGCTCTTGCCTCACAGGGGACTTTGCACATGTCGTCAACAACTTGAACTCCACTCATGAAGGCTTTGTGGAGGTTTCCCGAAAACGCTCTTGCTATCTCGTTTCTTCTGTTGAGGACAACGTTCAGGATGAAATCCACTTTGGCCATTGCTGCTGCCTCGGCCATGTCTTCGTTCACGGGGTTTCCATCCAAGATTCCTGGTTGCGCCTTTGGATGTAGCAGCAGTGCGTGATTATGTGCGATGGTTTGTGCGCCTGATATTCCTGGCAGCACGCTTTTACGGCCGCCTCCGTAGCCGGCGTAGTAGTGCAACTCAACATCTCCCGTGAGTATCCTTACATCAGCTCTAACGAACTCCTTGTTGAGATAGACCTTTGTTCCACGGCTGGTATCCCCCACGTGCACTAGATCCTCGCCCTTACAGTCATGACCCACAACTCTTACTCGCCTGACAAGGTCTGCGCCAACAAGCCCCGCGATTTCTTGGTCTGTCGGGGGCCTGTGCATACCGGTACCGACGATAACGGTCGCGTCCTCAATCTTGACTCCCGCACGTAACAGCTGCGTCGTGAGGGGAGGCAACGAAAGAGACGTCGGCGCAGGCCTGGTGGCATCATCTACGACGATCGCGACCTTCTCGCCTGCTGAAACCAGTGAATCCAATGGTTTTGAGTCTACTGGATGCTCGAGTGCCTGCGAGACTGCCAGGAGCGGGTCGCTCGCCGAACTTTCATCCTTGGATTCAATGATCCCTTGGAATCCTTCATCCGGAATATTCACTGAAACTTCCGTTCTTCCATAGGGGAGCCAGACCTCTACCATAGGCTACATCCGATCAGTGTCGGAGCTTGCTTGCGATTTAAACCGATCGAAGAGCCTTCAGCATCTACGCGCCGGACGAACCAAAAGAGTTAAAGACACTGCTCCAAACCCCTATGACTGGTGCCTTGAATGGCATTCGAAAGAAATTCTCTAAGCAGAGGGCAGATCGCCATAACATGGCTGAACAAGTACTCGGGGCTGTTGATGAAGTCGCCTCACATTGGCATCGTAGTGGACCCGGTCGAGGTCGACGAATCAACCCTCGCGGATGTGGATGCCATTCTGATAACTCATGAGCACTATGATCACCTTGACGAGGGAACGGTCATAGATCTTCAATCAAAGATCAACTGCCAAGTCATATGCGACAAGGCATCGTATGATCGGCTTAGTGCCGCCATACCTTCAGGAAAACTTACGGCGGCGAATGTGAAGGATGAGTTTCAGATCAAAGACACAACGATAAGCGCTGAGAAGAGTTCTCATCCGGCAGAGGCACCTGTTACATACGTGATCACTAGCGAGGACGGTGTCACTCTATATCACACAAGTGACAGTCTTCCGTTCAAAGAGATGGCAGATATAGGGAAGAAGCACGATGTGGATGTATGCCTGTGCACGATAGGAATCGCACCCAAGGCAACTCCCAAGACTGGCGCTGAGATCGCCGCACTGGTCAAGGCAAAATTGGCCATCCCCTATCATGGCGAGGGGCAGAAAGAGTTTTTAACAGCCCTTGGGAAGATCGCTCCGAAAATAGAGTCTCGCGTGATTAAGCAGGGAGAAGCTCTCGTATACCCACTTGGAAAGACGTAGGTGCCCCTCTTGGAGATCAAGAAGTCGAAGGAGGATGTCTGCAGAATTCTCGTTAGGACAGGAGCACTAAGGTTCGGAACATTCACGCTCACCAGCGGAAAGATGAGCCCATACTACATAGACTTGAGAGTCCTACCGAGCTTCCCAGAAACCTTCGACATTGTCACGGGGATATACGAGTCAACTGTGAGGAATGAGATTGGAATTGACGGGTTTGACAGAATCGCTGGCCTCCCTACGGCCGGCATCCCCTGTGGAGCGGTCTTGGCATTCAGAACCAAGAAGCCCTTCCTATACGTGAGGAAGGAAGTCAAGACCCATGGTAGAGAACGGAGGGTTGAAGGATTGCTTTCGCCGGGCGAGCGGGTC
>Ga0315312_1001276_pt1 | contig 20353 bp, 17 predicted proteins | sample TDP7_MG_FD_203629 | JGI IMG/M metagenome (GOLD analysis project Ga0315312, IMG submission 203629) | Freshwater sediment microbial communities from Lake Towuti, South Sulawesi, Indonesia - TDP7 | ecosystem: Environmental > Aquatic > Freshwater > Lake > Sediment | place: Indonesia: South Sulawesi... | reverse complement strand
GGCCAAGGGCATAATTCATGATCTGGAGATCCCCTATGGCGCGCCGGTCTCGGAGGTCAGCCACGGCGAGGGCGGGAGATTCACAACCGAGGACATTGTGAAGTGGGCCCGGTGGCTCGTAGACAAGGGTGGATTCCGGGTAATAGAGTGGAAGACCGGGATCTTATCGCCTAGGTTTGATATAGAGACGATGAGGTTGATGCGGGAAGAATTCGGACCCGATGTGACCTTGAGGATCGACTGCAACGGCGCGTGGACGCCGGAGACGGCCATCCGCACCATAAGAGCCATGAATAGATACGACCTCAGGAACGCCGAGGACCCGACACGCGGCCTAGGGAATTTAGCAAGAGTGAGAAATGCGACAGGGGTACCGGTTTCTACGCATACAGAACCTCTTGGAGGTGCTGGCGCTCTTGGAATAGCGAATGCTGGTTTGGACGCCGCCGTGCCGGACATGATTACGGGTGGGGGTATCCTAGCGACGAAGAAGATCGTAGCGGTGGCCGAGGCCTGCGGAATCAACTGCTGGCTCCACTGCTCCGGTGACCTCGGAATCTCAGAAGCGGCTAGGATCCACTTCCTCGCATCCACACCCTACATCGTAGAGCCCAGTCAGACAGGCCACGACATCCGGAACCTGGATGACATCGTTGAACACGTCTACGGCTCCTACAAGGGACCATTGCCGATTAAGGACGGCTGCGCTGTCGTGCCCGAGGGGCCAGGCCTCGGCGTAGAACTCAACGAGAAGAAGCTCGAGAAGTATCACGAGCTCTGGGTCGACGAAGCAAAGAAGGCTGGGCGGAAATACTTCTACGATTGGAACAATGGAGGCTTATACCCGGACTACCACAGGCCCCAGTGGTTCCCGAAGATCCGTCCCGGCTGGATCTGGGACCTAGACGGCAGAGAATAAGCCATCCCTCCCCCTTTTCGCGTGCGCGACATCGGCGTGAGGGACCGCGTGATCTTTGACGAGGTAAGTCGAATCAAGTTCCGAAACCCCGACGAGATTATGGGAGGCTCAAGGCGCGCTAGGAGAAGGGCCACGTTTAGTCAAGCGGAGAACCAGCCTCTGCAGATTCTCGCACCCTGAACTGCATCTTCGGCGACCGCATCCGCTTCGATTTTCTTCCCAAACTCTCTCGTCACAGGCGCTCCTCCCAGAAGTATCTTCACACTATCTCTAAGCCCCGCTTTCTTAAGTTCCTTAACCGTATTTCAACCTCGTTCAGGGAAACCGTCAACAGCGCAGACATCGCTACAACGTCTGGTCTATGTTGCCTCACCGCTTCAACGAAGGATTCTGGAGACACATCGACTTCGAGGTCGATAACCTCGAACTCCGCCGTCTCTAGTAGAGTCTTCGCCAAGTCCTTACCGATGTCGTGGATGTCGCCCCTTACCGTTCCAATCACCACCTTCCCCAGAAACCTTCCCCTCTCACCCTTTAGATGCGGCTCTAAGACCTTAAGCCCGGCCTTCGCCACCTCCCCAGCCATGATCAACTCCGCGAGGAAGTATTCGTTAGCCTCGAACTTCTGTCCAACGATATCCATGCCTCTGACCAAGCTCTCCATTACCTTAACAGGCGGGATGCCAGCGGCTATGGCATCTCGACACGTTTCTTCGACGCCTTCAAGGTCGAGTTTAACGATCGCATCGGTGAGTTTCTGAAATACCTCTTCGCTCATCGTGCTCCCCTATTCTATTCCAAGGTGCTTCTTCAGCAACTTAAGGTAGTAGAGGTAGTTCCGGTAAGGAACGTCGACGGGTACATTGTGGTCGAGGCTGGGGATGTAGCCACCCTCCCTCAGGAGTTGAGGTAACTTTGCGTCGAGTTCCCTCTCGATGGCCTCTTCCCCCTCAACCAAGGCCCTCTTGTCGATGTTTCCTATGAGCCGGAGTCTCTGCCCGTACTCCCTACGAAGCCCCACAGCATCCATTCCCGCCTGGACCTCAAGGGGGAAAAGGCAGTTCACTCCTCCCTCAAGGAAAAGAGGTACAAGAAGGTTAGCGTCCCCGTCAGTATCCACCATTATCACGTCCACCCCGTTCCTCTTGAGGAAATCGGAGACCCGCTTGTAGTAGGGGAGCATAAACTCCCTGAAGTGACTGGGTGAGATATGTGGGCCATTCTTGTAGCACATATCCTCCCAATAGTGCACATAATCGAGAACCTTAGCCTCGACGACAGGTCGCATCGTCTCGATGAGGAAGTCCGCCCAAAAATCAAACATCTCGTGAATGAACTTCGGATCCCTGAAGAAGGCGAGGAGGAAGTTCTTTAACCCCATCCAAGTACGGCCTTGGCCGAAGAAACCTGGGAATTTGATCTCCACGGGAATGCCGAGGTTCCTATAGTGCTCGATCAACTCCTCAGACCAAGCCTTCGGGTATCTCCTTAGGTCTCGGGGGTTGAACCTCTTCTTAATCTTCTCAAAGTCTTCACGCGTTTTAACCGGGTTCTCTATGAACCTCGGGACGGTAGTCCCGGTCTTCATGACGGTCTTCTTTATCCCCAATTCGTCCACCTCGATGTAGAAACGTTCGGTCTCCTCTAACGTCTTCCTTGGGAATCGGGGTATGGGTTCAAAGTCTATTTGTATGCGTTCCTCTTTCTCCAATCCGAAGTAGTCTGTTAGAGCGCCTAGGCCAAGTGTGGCGTGGCCCAATCCTTCTCCGCCGTAGCATATCCATGTGGGTAGTCCTTCTCTGTACCAGCGGTTAACCGTCTCCTCCCAGAAGCCCACGAACTCGCGGAAAGGCGGGTGGTCAACTTTTTGGAAGGCCATGGTCCGTCTGAAACGTTCTCTTGAGTTCAGTCTCAACTACCCCCCCCGGCTATCCTTAATCCTGATTTGGTACTTATTAATTTCGCTTTTTGAGAACTGATTCCAGATTGTTGCTTTCTTGGAGAAGATTCTCTAGATCATCTGCTACATCACAATGGCTAATCGTTTCACAAAGATTATATATTACTAACTGCTTAACTCAAAGGATAAAAATGACTAAAGAGGATAGAATAGATGAAGCTTATCAAAGAAATGGTTATCCAAAACCAGTATCTCAACCTGCCGGTCAAAGCAAGTGCTCCAAAACTGAAGATGAGCTTTATTATTGAAGAGAAAATGATCAGGTGGTTCGAGATTAATCTTGCTGATGGAAAACCAGATTTCTGGACGTTTTCAGATGTCGGAAAGTTTAAAGGCAGAAGACTGACAATTCAGATTGACGACCAGGACATCCCCGTCAGCATCCTCGAATTCATTACCCAGAGCGATACTCTCAAAGACGGGAAGAATCTATATAAAGAGAAATACCGTCCCCAATTCCATTTTTCTTCACGCCGCGGGTGGCTCAATGATCCCAACGGTCTTGTCTACTACAAAGGTGAATACCACCTCTTCTATCAGCATAACCCTTATGGAGTCAAGCAGGAACTTCCCCCACTTGACCCCATGCCGCACTGGGGGCACGCGGTCAGCACCAACCTGGTTCATTGGGAGGAACTTTCTGATGCCCTTGAACCCGACGAACTGGGATCGATTGCTTCTGGGTCAGCCGTAGTAGACTGGGACAATACTGCAGGTTTTCAGACAGGTGATGAGAAGGTCATCGTGGCTATATATACAAACTGGACAGCACCCTGCACCCAATCTATTGCCTACAGTAATGACCGTGGAAGGACCTGGACGAAATACGAGAAGAACCCTGTCCTACCAAACATAGTTGGAAGAAACCGTGATCCTAAAGTGTTCTGGCATAAGCCTTCCCAAAAATGGGTAATGGCTTTATACCTAGAAAAGAATGATTATGGGCTGTTTTCTTCACCGGATCTTAAACATTGGGAACAGATGTCCAAGATTAAATTCCCAGGTACCCATGAATGTCCTGACATATTTGAGCTACCGGTGGATGGCGATTCCGGGAACACGAAATGGATATTTTGGGGTGGCAATGGCAGTTATCTGCTAGGTACCTTTGATGGCCACACTTTTCTTCCGGAAAGAGACGTACTGCGTTTAGATTGGGGCAGCGATGGCTATGCTGCCCAGACCTGGAACGATATTCCCAGTGAGGACGGGCGCAGGATCCAGATTTCATGTTTAAGGTGGGGCAACATGCCAAACATGCCTTTCAACAAGCAGATGACCTTTCCATGTGAACTCACGCTACGGACGACGCAGGATGGTATTCGCCTTTTCAGAACCCCTGTAAAGGAGCTCGAGAAACTTCGTGATATATCAGCGGGTGGTCATAAAGAGTACATGTGGTGGGATGTAGACCTGTCTCCGAGCGAAAACCTCTTTGAAAACGGGATTTACGGTGACCTCTTTGACATTCATGTGGAGTTCCAGATAGGGGATGCAACCGAATTCGGTTTTATCGTCCGCGGCATACGAGTGGTATACGATTTTGAGAAGCAGGAACTTACATGCCAAGACAAATGCGCGCACCTTGCACCGATAGAAGGGAAGATACGCCTCCAACTTCTGGTAGACAGAGCATCCATCGAGATTTTCGGCAACGACGGAAGGGTCGCAATACCAATCGGCGTAATTCCCGAGGATAACAATAAGTCGCTGGAAGTTTACTGCAAAGGCGGCAGAACACATATCAATGCGCTGGAAGTCTATGAACTATGCTCTGCATGGCTGCCTTCAACTTTGGGCGACTAGCCGATTTCGAGCATAAGGTGAAGCTCTAACTATATTTCGAAATGAAAGTGATAAGAATCGAGATAAAATATCAACTTTTGTCGATAATGTGCAGCTGTTCCAAATACTCTAAACGCAGATGCAGGACTGGTCTGCTTTCATTCGATCGAAATATCTTTTCGCTTATTATGCCCACCTATCCATTCCAAAATGCTTCTTCAGTAATTCAAGATAGTAGAGGTAGTTCCGAAAAGGGACATTCATGGGAACACTGTGAACTATCCTAGTTTCAGAGTTGGAAACGTAAGACGGAAGGTTATCATTTTCGTCCAGACATATTTTTGCACGAAATCTTTTAATATATGAACATCTATGTTGGTTCATGGAGGTGAGTCATGGTTTGAAAATACCGATGTTAAAACGACGAATATTATGGTAATTGAGGCATGCCTTGTTCTATCTTTTTAGCAAATTTTTGAAATTTAGACAACCTCAGCGCCGGACGCCTAGAAATTCATGCTCCTTGCGTTTCAAAGCTTCTAGTTTGTCAAGTACCTTTTCCAACCGAGCCAAGCCTTCAACTGGTCTCTAGCAGCCGTTCCAATGACCTATAGGTGATAAACAGGTTTCGCATCAGAAGAACCATTTGGAGGCAATACAATATCGCCAAAACTAGATAAGAATCGATCATACACTCCCCTATGAGGTTCCTAGAAGCAAATCCATTGATTCTCAATTTAGCCTTTCGAGGAGTTGTCGTCAGAGGAAATAGAAAATCGGGGAAGGAAGCCCCCTATTCATAGGTGCGGGTGGTTGTCTCTTCGTCCATCCGTGTGATCCAGGCCCACGGTGTGGGGAACCACTTAGGCTCGTGGTAGTCCGGGTACGCCCCTCCAGCATGCCAGTCGAAGAAGTATTTCCGCCCAGCCTTCTTTGCTTCGTCGACCCAGAGCTCGTGATACTTCTCGAGCTTCTTCTCGTTGAGTTCTACGCCGAGGCCTGGCCCCTCGGGCACGACAGCGCAGCCGTCCTTAATCGGCAATGGTCCCTTGTAGGAGCCGTAGACGTGTTCAACGATGTCATCCAGGTTCCGGATGTCGTGGCCTGTCTGACTGGGCTCTACGATGTAGGGTGTGGATGCGAGGAAGTGGATCATCATTGTAGCCGTAATTCCTAAGTCGCCGCTCGTGTGCAGCCAGCAGCCGAGGCCGTACTGTTCAGCCACTGCGACGATCTTCTTCGTTTGCATTGCTCCACCGCTAAACATCATGTTTGGTACAACATTATCTATTCCCGAGGCCACTATTGAACTCAAGCCATAGTAGAATCCTGAGTGCGTCGACATGGGTATCCCGGTCGCGCTCCTAACCTTCATGATGGCGCTTAGGGGCTTCGTCGGATCCTCAACATTCTTCAGGTCGTACTTCTTCATGGCGTTCAGCGTGCGGATGGCGATCTCCGGAGTCCACGATTGGTTTGTGTCGATCTTTATGGGCATATCAGGCCCGATTTCATCTCTAAGTACTCGGACGATCTCTATATCTGCCTTCGGCGTTTGGAGCCCGGTCTTCAATTCGAGTACGCGAAACCCGTATTTACGGATCAGCCACTTGGCGAACTTGGCTACCTCGTCGGGTGGGAACCTCCCGCCCTCACCGTGGCTCACCCGACTCACATCGGCACCGTAGGGGATCTCCAAGTCGTGCTCGATGCCCTCCTTCCCTATGTAGCCGGGGTGCATGTACCCGAAGAACTCCACCTTGCTGCGGCAGCGGCCGCCTATGAGGTCGCAGACAGGCCTACCGACTGCCTTACCCATTATGTCCCAAAGAGCTGTAGTTATGGCGCCAAGAACGCCATCGTTTCCCATAAGTGCTGACTGTAGCTTTGTCTCTAAGAAGCTGGCGTGGAATGGATCTTCACCTACGAGGATCGGTTTAGCGACATCGTCGATTAGCTGCTTCGCGGGGCTACCCCCAGGAGCTTGGCTCGCCTCGCCTAGGCCAACGATCTCTTCGTCCGTATGTACCTGCAGTATGCATGCCCCTTTCCCCAAATGCAACATGCTACTTATGCCCAGCTCGAACTTGTTTGGGATCAGAATGTTGGTTGTCTCGACATCGGTTATTTTCAAACCGTTATTCACCTCCGTGAGCCACGGTCAGCTATTCATATATTAAAGACTTGTCTTCATGGAACATGGTCTGAACGAACGCCTGGTGAGCGCGTCTATTTCAAAAAGGAGAAGGGAGCTAGGGGGTTTCCATCTCTTGCTCGGGGGTAGGCCTTTGCTTACGAGCTCGTCCAGGGTTATCTGCTTCGCATGGTTGTAGTACCATTCGAAGCCGTTCTCGACGAGGAGCAATAGCGTGAAGTATTGCTATAACATATTTGTGGCTGAAAGCTAACCTTTTAGATAGGCATATATATTCTATTATATGATCAACGGCGTAGGAGTGTTGATAATGACACCCGAAATACCATATGCTGACGATGTGCCACTGATACCAAATGTGAGGCCAGTCATTGTGGTGAGCGGCTCAGATTATGACATGGGCTGCCAGTGGTACACGCAGATTTTTGAGATTTATGGTAAGAAGCCTCTTGAGAAGAGAGCATACCGAAAATTTACCACTAAAGAGCTTTCTGACTTAGAGGCATACGATCGGAACATTAAGAAATATATCCCCGAAATGAAAGATGTGTTAGAGGGAATGGTTGCCGGGGCAAATGATGTCGGTATTCCTCTGTCATACGAGGAGGTCCTAGCAAAATGGTTGAGAAGATGGGAGGATGCGCTGCGGTCTACGGCGGGTTGTAGTGGTTTTGCAGCTTGGGGAAGTGCCACCAAAGACGGTAAACTCGTTTGCGGTGGTAGTGGAGATCACCAGATGACTATAGGAGACAGTGAGATTCTGAATTTTGAGTATATCGTCGTCGTCTTCCCCGAGAAGGGTAATAGTTTTGCAATGTCCACATCAACAGGGCCTGCGTGGCACCCCGGCATGAGCAATAAAGGTGTCGCATATGTGCATCATGGAAACACAGAGGTTTTAAGAAGTTTACAAGAACCCGAAGTACGAGATTTAGGCTACGATATTCCAGGTCCAATGATGACCATGCATACCCTGCGATACGCTAATACTGCCAATGAAGCAAAGGACATAATATTATCGTTACCTGGAGAACCGGGCGGTCTCTGGGCAGACGTAAGTGGCAATGCCTTTGATATTGAGAATAGAGATAACCCAAGATGCGTTAGGAAACCTGGAGACAATGGTGAGGTTGATTTTATCTATTCCACCAATAATCTGTTATCAAAGGAACTGGGTCAACTCTTAAGACCTCCGCCCGAAGGCAAGTACGATTACCATGGTAGAGATGGCCTCCATGGCCCCGCCTATAGAATGTTGTGGCCTGAAAAACCTGTGTTTATCCCTCACGCTGGTTGGTTAGGCAGAAATCAAGACATACCCAGTGTGACTCGAAACTTGGGGATCTGGAACATGCTTCACTACTACCATGGTGAAGTGGACATAGAGTTTGCCAAAATGATGTGGCGCTTTCCTGGTGAGCAGCCGTCATATCCCACCCTAGAAGAGGCTGATGAAGCCTGGTCCAAGACTCGTGGCGCGGGCTGGCACACGAAGATGTGTAACCTGGAGAATGCGATGATAGGTATTATGCAGCCTGACGATGGAAATGAGGGGTTATATTACGTATCCCAAGGATGCGCAGCTAGGATCACCTCTCCTATGGGACCAGGGAGCCACTACTACCGTATAGCTCCCACCTACTCTTTCTATCAACTGAAGCTTGATTCCTGTCCAGAAAAGGTTGCGGAAACAGCCAGGAATCGAGCCCAGTACGACCAGTACTATGCTAACTTGGAGTTGAGAAAGTTGAACTATGGGGATTGTGCCTACGCCCCACTGGACGCTATATTCAATGAGGCAGCGACTGAGTGGCAAAAGGGTGAGTTCTACCGGAATCTTGCTATGGAGACCAAAGGAAATGAGTCCACGAACTATTACGCTAAGGCAATAAGAGCCTTTGCAAGGTGTCAGGCTCTTGCTGGAAAGGTGTACAATGCCCTAGTTCCTCCTGCAGACAGCCCTGAGGATCTGGGTCTTCGACCGTGGCGATACTGGGATGAATAGCAGTCCCTTTTCTCGAAAAGTCGATATCCCCCAACTAAACAGACCGAGGCGAAGAGCCTTAACTCAGGATCTTGCGCGAATATTGTTTCTTGATGTATTTCGACATGACCCTGTTCATTTCTTCATGAAGGTTACCCTACTCAAGAACGTTCGCATATAAGATATAACGTAATAACTTACTGAGGATCATCGATGCTAAGTGGGGTAGTGGACCCCATAATAGACTTTAAACATCCTAAAAATAAGAAAAAGAGTAAAGAAAAAACAGTGAAGCATAAAACAGTTATATTAATGCGGGCTACGCTACATTATTCCAGTATACCTCTTTTTGAGTATCGCACCGGCGACCATGTCCACTAGGGTCAGTATATCGAAAACCGGCAGGCCCGTTGCATCCTGTACGGCTTTCCCGTAAGTCGGCAGGTTGTGGCACTCGAACACGATAGCGCCGACATCGGGCTCCTCCGAGACCATCTTCTTTGCCGCCTCCACGATCTCTTTTTCCCTTATCTCTTGGGTCGGTTGATGGTGGGGAACGTTTTTCCTTTCAATGGTCATGTGTCTGATGACGATCGGTGTCGACGGGTCTAAGCCAGCACTGCTTAGAAGGTCGTTCTTATACTCGTTGAAAAGCTCGGCATCCGACGTCATGATCCCTATCTTCTTCCCAGCTGGAAGCATCTTCTGAACTAGAGGCAGCTGTAGAAGACTCGACGTGAATACGGGGACATTCGCCACCTTAGTCAGCTCCTCTTGGAAAACTACGTTGAAGCCGCAGACGGTCGTGATAGCCCTAACCCCAATTTTCTCAAACGCTTTTATCAGCTCGATGTATCCTTTCAGAAGTTCAGGGTCGCGTTTCACAATTCTTACCATAGGACCCGCGCGCGGTACAGGCTTGATGACTACAGGAAAGGGATACGAACTAGCGTTGCCTGAGTCTCCTGGAACCCTTGGAAATGTGGAGTCATTGGTGATTATTCCGATAACTACACCATAGATAGCTCTTCCCGGAGGAGGTCCCTTGAAGGGGGAGAAAGGAACGTAGTATTCGGCCATATTTACATACCACTAACCCAACGAATCCTCACATATTAAAAATTTTCTGGTCCCAGATGAGATTGTTACCAACCTAAGGGGATGGCACCAGTCTCCCCTGTAAGGTTGTTGATAGAAAAGAGTCTTTTGGTGCAGGCTTATCTGCAAGGCTGAAGGCGTTGGCCATATTCCTTTAACATGCGGATTTATCCCTCAGGAGGGTTAGGGGTGTGTTGAAAGACTTCGGGCACAGGATGAGCCATGAATCCATCAGGCGGTGGACTTGAGACGGGGGTCTTCTGCCCGCTTGGGAGACGGATCAGGAAGCCGTGACCATAGATGAGACCAGGCTTAAGCTGAAGGGGGGTGGCGGCTTTGCATCCGGGCGCCCGTAGATACGAAGGCCAGCGAGGTCCTCGCTTGAAGAGTCTCCTATAGGAGCGTCTGGACGCGGAGGTCTTCCTGAGGAGGGTGCTGGAGGCCTGCAACAACGAAGCCCTAACCCTTGTCGGCAGGGGCCGATGGTATCCTGAGGGCTTCAGGTGTCTAGGCCTTAGATGGAGACATGTGACTTTCGGAATACGGGACTTCATAGAGCGCTGGTTAGGGATCCTGAAGGCCAGGACAAAACGGTTCTGCAAAGCCTAAGAACCTCCCTAGAAACCTACATGGCCCGATACAATGCACTATCGATCAGAAAAACTTGAAAACGTCAAACCAAGAGTAGAAATACTTATATTATGTAACTGAAACGTAATAACGAGGATGTGGACTTATGGCCTCGCCTAAACTAACGGATTCGGTAAAAAGCGCCGATTTGATTCTGCGAACACTTCTAGCGGTAAAGCCTAGAGAACAGGTTCTGATAATAACAGATACCGAAACTGAAATGGAAATGGCGTATTCTTTAGCCGCTGTAGCTCATTCCATAGGCGCAGAATACACGATCGCAACTATGCCCAGTAGAGATGTGGAGGACGCCCACACGCTTACAAGACCGTTAGCAAAGGCTCTTGAAGGCTCAGATGTTCTGATAGGCATAACTAGAACCTCATACGCGCCTTCATATGCCCCAGAAGTTCTCAAACTCTTAAATGAAAAAAAGATCCGTTATATGTCTATGATAATGCGAACAATGGAAAACTGGACTAGAGGTGCTGCCTTAGCCAACTATGTGGAAATGCATAAGGTGTCGCAGAAACTGGTAAAGATACTAGAGGCTGGAAAAAGGGTGAGAATCACCACCAAGGTTGGTACAGATATAACAGGAGTCATCGAAGGCCGTAAGGCAGTTGTCGAGGATGGGTGGGCAACCGAGCCTGGCCAAGCAGCCGCCTTCTCCGATGGTGAAGTTGCTATGGGCCCCTTTGAGGGCTCGACAGAAGGCACTCTAATCATTGACGGTCCTATAAGTTACATGGGCAAGGGCTGGCCTGACGAACCCATAAAGCTGACCGCAAAGAAGGGCCGAATCGTAAGCTTCGAGGGTGGCAAGTGGGCCGATAGGCTTAGGCAATGGATAACAACAGTTGAAAATGCAGATAATATAGCCGAATTTTCAATAGGAATAAATCCGAAATCGAGACGCACAGGAGATATTTCAGAAGAGAAGAAGGGTTTGGGCAATGTTCATATCGGACTAGGAGAAAACCGCTATTATGGTGGTAATGTAGACAGCCGCCTCCACATTGACATGGTGATGTACGAACCTACATATGAACTGGATGGTCGAGTTATAGTAAGAAATGGAAAGCTTCAAATATGAACACTCACACAAAAACTTATTTTTAATATCTTTGGTTCGGTAATCCAAAAAGGGCACGTATAGCATGGCATATGGGCGCTCACCTATACCGTAGGGAGGTTGGGCATAGATTATGGAGGCTCCATTAGAATAGCCGGGAGAAGCTTTAGTGTTTTAATTTCAAGCGGCGGGCTGCCACGCGCGCGCGTTAGGCGCTTCAAGAAGAATTAGATACTTAGATGGTGTCTACAGAGTCATAGCAGTGGACGCAGGACTTTGCCTGGCAGGATTCCAGTATGCTTTCCCCTTTCTATGACCGTACAACCGTTGACTACGACATATTCAATGCCTTCTGAGTACTGATAGGGATCGCTGGAAGTTGCTTTATCGATGACTGTGTTAGGATCAGATATTGTGATGTCTGCCCACATTCCCTCTTTTATCAGACCTCTGTCCTTAAGTCCTATCCTCTGAGCCGGCAGAGACGTCATCTTCCGAACTGCTTCCTCAAGCTTCAACAGATTCCTTTCCCTTACATACCTGCCCAGAAAACGTGGATAAGTCCCATAGAACCTTGGTACACGCTGATCCTTCAAAGGACCATATGACGCCACACACTTGCCATCGGTCATCAGCATAGAATAGGGATAACTAAGTATTTCGTCGACATCTTCCTGTAATTTGTGCTCTACATTACACCTCATATTTCCCCTTTCTTCCTCAAGTATGTCGAACAATGCGACAAAAGGATCTTTTAATCCTCTCAATTCAGCAATTTCAAGAAAAGTTTTTCCTATGAACTCCCGATTTTTTTGGACAACACCTAACCAGACAAGATCCCATCGCCCCATCTTGATCAAGGTTCGACAAACGCTCCCTCCGGATTTTGCCCCTTTCTCCATAGATCCCTCTTTATCTCTTCGCGAATCTTCGGATATCTTAGTCTTTCAATTATCTTCTCCCTACCCCCTCACGCGCCCAGTCAGGTAGAAGAGTCACGGCAAGCATGTCATCAACGAGATAAGTATCGTTATCCACAGTCACATCTATCCCCCTCAACCTTGCCTCATTGCAAAGTCTTAGGAGTTCTCGGACTTTTCCGAAGTTGGCCGGGCCCGGAAGAAAATGAGATAATTCAACAGGAAGAACCGCTCTAAAGCCTATTTCTATTGTCTCTTCGGTGGCCTCGAAGATTCCTTCGCTTAATCCCCTTATGGGGGAAACATAATGACCTCCATACCTTGCTACAACCTTACAAAGTTCAATGACCTCCTCGGTCTTGGCGAAGCAACCCGGAGCGAAGGTTAAACCAGTTGAAAGGCCTATTGCTCCATCCTCCATTGCTTCGGCAACCAACGCCTTCATTTTTCCATCTCTTCCTCAGACGGAGACCTATCCTCAAGCAAGTTAACAGATTCCCTGACAGTTCCATGCCCAACGTAAGAGCCAATGTTTAGCGCAATACCTTGCTTCTCCAATCGATTGAAGTACTCTCTAAAAGTATTCCAATCTACGTTGACCCCATAGCTTTCAACGTCTTGAGCCCAAAGGTTAGCAGCCCAATCCACTTTGCCTTTTAGGAGAGCTGCCGAGGACCCGCATAAACCTACAATCTGCGTTGTTATGCCCTGCCTGATATGGCTCTCAGCTCTTGGATTAACAAGCAAAGTTATCTCAGAATGGCCATGAACATCGATAAAACCTGGAGAAACTATCAAGTCGGTCGCGTCGACAACCTCTTCAGCTTGGGCAGATTCAACTTGTCCTATCCTCGCGATCTTTCTATCCCTAACTGCTACGTCAGCTTTAAACCATGGATTTCCGCAACCATCAATTACGCGCCCATGGGCAGTGTCTTCAACAAACGTGGCGAACCTAGATATCTGAGGCTCAAGCCCTATGTAGGTTGTTTATGGCTGAGGCGTTTGTACGGGTAACTTCTCAGATTCCTTTGAAACGTACGTCGGCTAGCGTTTGTTTCAAGTAAAAATGTTGGGCGGGTGTAGACGAGATCATAGCCAAGATGCTTCCCGAGCAAAAGGCGGAAAAGGTAAGGGGTTCGTCGATTCTGGTAGGGAGGTCCTCACGGTCGGCGACGGAATAAACGTTGCACCAGCCTTGGCTCAGGCGAACGTAGGGATCGCTATCGCGCTGGACCAAAGTTAAACACAATTATATAGGGCTTATCCGAACCTCTGCTTCAATAGAGCAGCGTGGTTTGAAAAATGGATCATCAAGAACGACAAAACCTTGGTGAAGCCAGCATTACTCCCTCAGAGCCTGTGGTTGCCGGGAGCTATGGGTGTTGGGAACTCACCTATCAGGTAGGTTTTCTAGGCATCAAGGTCGGGGGTGGGATCAAGATTAGCACCGATTCAGATACGGATTGGGGTCCTCCTCAATTCGACAATCCGAAAGGTGCCGACTATATGACGATCACGACCTCGGGGAAAGCGACTCTCGCTTCCTTGCTTGTAGGAAATCACCATCCGCAGTGGCTGAGGATTATAGTCCGTAAACACCCGCTGGAAGAAGGGGATAAGATAACCCTCATCTACGGGGACAGAAGCTTTGGCGGACCCGGGTCTAGAGCTCAGACATTCGTTGAGGAGAGAAGATACTTCCGGGTGCACGTCGACTCATCAGGCGATGGAAGTTACATCGAGGTTCCCAACTCGCCCTACCTTCGAATATTAGGAGGTTCAGCCTATAGGTTGTCGGTTATCGCCCCGTCCCAAGTCGTTGTGGGAAATCCGTTTTCACTTGTCGTCAGAGCGCTTGATAGATTTGGCAACCCCTCACATGCGTATGGCAACATAATTCGCTTCCAGTCGAATCAACGTATCTTGTCCCTTCCCAAAGAGTATGTCTTCGATCGAGACGACCACGGGGTACACAGGTTCAATGGCTTAATTGCATTCGAACCCGGGTTGTACCGAATCACTGTCAGAGATGAGGATAATGCTATCGATGGGGTAAGCAACACTATCATCTGTCAGGCTCAGCCCGAAGAGTATAGCCTCTACTGGGGAGACTTGCACGGGCAGGTTAAGCTTGCGGACAAGATTCTAGAGTACTTCAGGTTTGGTAGAGATGTGAGCGCCTTGGATTTTGCCAGTCACCAGCGGAACGACCACGAGGTCTCTAAGGAAGATTGGAGAAAGACTCAACGAGCAGTGAGGGAATATAGTAAGCCAGGGGAATTCATCGTCTTTCTTGGCTACGAATGGTCCGGTCGACACTCGGTAGGTGGAGATCACAACATCTACTACCTCGAGGACGACCAGCCCATCCGTCGATCAGGACATGAGATGGTCGAAGACAAATCTGATGCAGACACGGACCTTACGAACATCACAGACCTTTACAAAGAGTTCCGAGGGATGAAAGTCTTGGTTATTCCACATGTCGGGGGTAGTCCCGCAAACCTCGCCTTCCATGACCCTAAACTTGAACCAGCAATAGAGGTTCACTCTACCCACGGCACCTTCGAATGGTTCCTTAGAGAGGCATTGGAGCGAGGATACAAAGTTGGCTTCGTAGCCGGAAGTGACGACATGAAGCCGCATCTCGGGGGTACTTGTCCAGGGATTCATGACAGAAGGTTTGTTCGTGGGGGTTTGACAGCTATATATGCGGTTAAGCTGGCGCGTGAAAGCCTATTTGAAGCCTTGAAGGCAAGGCGCTGCTATGGGACAACGGGTGAGAGGATTATTTTGAAGACCTATGCGGATGGTCATATGATGGGTGATGAGTATATGACAGACAGTCCACCCGAGATCTCCGTTCAAGTCATCGGTACAAACAATCTCGAGAAGATTGAGTTGTTCCGAGGGTTGGAGAAGATATTTGAGTTTCCGAGAACGGCGTCGCCTGAAAAAGCTTCAAGGAAAGTCAAGATTGTCTGGGAAGGAGCTAGTCAAGAATGGTGCTACTCAGGCGTATTATGGGATGGCGAACTGCGGGTTAAGAATGGTAGCATGGTTTCACCGGAGTTCATGCCCCTTGACAGACCTGACGAAGCCTTCTATGAAGTGAATGAGAGGGGGTTTAAATGGCGCACATTCACGTGCGGCGACAGAGATGGTGCCAGCTTCGAGGTCAACGGTGAAGGCGCGGAGATAGTTGTTACATGCAGTTCCGTCCCAATGACGAATACTATGGCTGGCGGCGATGACAGAATCTGCGCTCCTATATGGCAGCCAGATAAAGTTTATCTCCGTTTTCGCAACAGCGAATTGAGTCTAGACCCAAAAATAGTTGACATTGGACCCGTGGGGCGGAGAATATCGATCCGCAGGCTTGAAGGCGGGGAAGGGATAAGGGAGGCCAGCTTCAAATTTGTAGACCACTGCTTCAAGAGCGGGGTCAACGCCTACTGGGTTAGGGTTGTACAGTCAGACGGAGAAATGGCGTGGAGTAGTCCAATATACGTTACTTTTCCCTGATCCTCGACAGCGCCTATAAATGGACGCTATGGTGAATTAGCACGAGGCCGTGATGCTCTTGGAGAGAATGCTATATCTGAAGAGACACATCGCAACCCAAATGGGACCGACGAGAGAACTCATTCCCCTTTCAAGGCCTTGAAAGGAGCTGGACGACTTAGCTGGGATGCTGAAGGTTCGTAGAGATATTATGGATGATTAGTATAGCCTGTACTCATATCCTATCGAGTCTGGGGCTACAGGTTTTCCTTCACTTGTTGACTTATACGCGGCGAGGACAAATTGAAGTACCTTCTTTCCATCTTCACCGACGGCCTTGGGCCTCTTATCCTCTAGTATACATTCAACAAAGTCGCGTGAAGAATCTTTAAAGCCGCAGATGCTTTCCCTTGACCCCTCCACGTTTTCGTAGTGTATTGTGAAATCCTCCTTATACATGACCAGCGGTGCGGGTTTTGGAGTTAATGCCAGTCCTCCTGCGCACTCATTAACCCAGAGTATTCCTTCTGTCCCTCGTAACTCCAATCTTTCGTCCGTAGTGGATAAGCCAAGAGTGTCTATATACACTCTAGACTGGATTGACTTCATTATACCGAACATATTTTCATTTTTATACTTCCACACCACGAGCCTTGGCTCTGGAACAGGTAGTTCCCTTTATTCCTCCATGTACGTGTTCCTCCCTCCATTTTACGCCAACCCATCCCAAGACTTCCGCGATTTCACTCATCAAATATCTGGCTGTGGCGAACTTGTGGCTACCATGATCAAAGAGTGTTGTCCCGCCGCACTCTTTTATGTCTCTTCTCCAACTGAAAGAGTACTCATCGGACGTTGCTCGTCCCGGAAGCGTTCTGGAATAGTTAGTATATCCCCCAAAGCAGTTTGTAATGTCTATGACTCTGGGCTCCCCGATTTCACCGGACTCGATCAGTTCCTTGGCTTTAACGTTAGGGGGAAAATAGTACTCTGGTTCTAGGTATCTCAGTTTCACTCCGGCTTTTCTAGTTGCCTTGATCATATCGTTGCACTCCTGGATGTTTCTGGCAAATGGTTTAATGCATGATACATGTTTTCCAGCTTCAGCGGCTGCTATAGCCACTGGTGCATGAAGGTGATGTGGCAGTAGAATCTCCACAGCATCTACATCCCCATTTTTCAGTAGCTGATGATAGTCCTTGTAGACTTTCTTAGCGCCGATATCTTCAGCCGTTTCCTTTGCCTTCTCTTCACGTAAATCGCATACAGCTACGATCTCTGCTTTACCATCCTTAATGGCTCCTTCTAAATAGCCATGTGCAACAAACCAAGAAACAGATCCACAACCTATTATCCCAATCCCTGCTTTTTCCAACAATAACTCCTCTTTATATGCTTAGCTTATTATATTACGTCCGTTTTATAAGCTTAGCGCGCTTAGGGTACGAGGCTCTCTATTCCCGAGGCCACTATTCCTCCCAAGCTATAGTAGAACCCTGGATGCGTTGACATCGGTATTCCGGTCGCTCCTCTTACCTTGGCCATGTTGCCAAGGCCCATTGTTGGGTCTTCGGCGTTCTTCAGGTCGTACTTCTTCATGGCGTTCAGCGTGCGAATAGCCACTCGCGCGCGATACGTAGACAAATTGTTGGCGCTTATTGACGAGGAGATCAGAAAGGGACAAAACTTAAATCACTATTTACTAAAGGAAGACTCGAGGTGAAAACATGATAATAAACTCCGATCTAGCAGAAGATGAAGCTATAATTGGTGTAGCCAAATTAATGGTTGTTGCAGCCAGAACCGCCCCAAAAGCTCAAGGAGAAGACAGTATCAAAATAGCCATAGTTACAGACGGAGACAAAGATGAATTGGCAAACATCATGGAAAAACTTGGAAGGGATCGAGATTCGAAGAGTGTTATGGACTCCGGAGCTGTGGTTTTAATTGGTGTTGAATGTGGTGCGCCAAGTGACTCGCTGCACTCGTTTAAGCTAAAACTCATAGATTTAGGAATAGCCCTAGGCTCAGCTGTAAAGATTGCTAGTGAGTTGAACGTAGACAACAGGATTATGTACAGTGTTGGCTTAGCCGCTATGAAAATGGGTTTATTGAAAGCGGATGAGATTTATGGAATTCCACTTTCAATTAAGGGAAAGAACATATTCTTCGACCGACACCGACACAAATACTTCGACCAAAAAGTATAAACCTTCCATTTCTATTTTGTGATTTCTCCAGTCTATCATATACAGATTTCAAAATACACCTAATTAAAGTGCAGTACGCCTTAATACCTTTCCTTCCCTCGCTCCCGTGTGTTTCATCTGCTCGTAGACTATCTTACCATTTATTAAGACGTATTCTATACCCTCAGGGGCTTGGGCTGGCTCTAGAAAGTTGCCCCTCATCCCGATCTTCTTGAAATCAAATACAACGATGTCTGCGCAGGTTCCTGGGCTTATAAGACCTCTATTTAATCTCAACATTTTTGCTGGTAGATAAGTGGCCTTCTTTACAGCCTCTTCCAAGCTGAGAAAGGCTTTCTCTCTTACGTATCTACCTATATAGTCGGCATACATACCGTACGCAATTGGAGGTATATCATACAGTCCGCGTTTAAAAGGAACAATAGCTACATCGGTGCATGGCATGGCGGCAGGGTGCTTAAGCAAAATAGGTATTGCTGGTCTAATGTCTCTATCGTCTGAAAGTTTACGTCCATTATGCGTTGAAAAAATTACACCCATTTTATTTAAAAACTGAACCCAAATAGTCTCTGGATCTTCAACCAGTATGTCGAATATCGTGTTAAGGGGGTCAATATTCCTACTGCGAGCGATTTCTCCAATAGTTTTTCCTTCATATTCTATGTTCTTGCAGCGCAATATCTTGAAACAGTCCATCCAATAAGGATGAGCTTTTGTATGGATCATGCCTAGCTTAAGTCTGCCTTCGTCATATACTCTTCTTATCTTTTCTCGGAATTCCTCTATTTTTAATTTCTCTATGAATTCTCCTTTTTCAAACTGATTCGCCCATTTTAGAGCTATATTTTTCGATTTCCAGAATTCATTTATCAGAGGACGTAGGCCAGCTTCGGATGATTTAGAGAGTATCACATCGAAGTCTACTTTGAGACCTTCTTCTATAGCTCTGTCTATGTGCCATAGCGTGGCCTTTGCGGCTGCTTCATCTAAGAAATCTGGATGTGGCTGAGGAATTCTGTACACACTTTCTAAGTGGACAATATGTAATGGTATTTTTGCTCTTCGACTGATCTCTATCACTTCTAAAAGTCCTCGGTATCTTCCAACCCATACATCTTCTATCGGTCCATGATATACGCCGTACCCGTATTCCTCTGGATCGTTTGATGGCCACTGGGATTGGACGTGTCTTCTATGAGGAAAGTATATGCCACCGTATTTACTGGCGACTTTTGCTAATTCTATTATCTCCTCTGTGGCTGCGTATTCACCTGGGCTTGGATCAAAGAATGTTGATATGCCGAAGGCACCGCTACTCATAGCTTCCTCTACATAATTTTTCATTTCTTTGATCTCGCTTCGTGTTGCGGTTCTCTTAAAGTTCTCTCCCATCACTGCTTCTCTAATTGTGTTATGGCCTACTAGTGGAGCATAATTAACGGATATACCTGTACTTTCAACTTTTAATAACCATTCGTCAAAAGTTCTCCAGTCAATAGAAAAACCTAGCTTTTTAGTTATTATTTCGTTGTATCTGTCTAAGGGTATGAATAGTGGTATATTGGGTGTGTTAGGCTCCACCTCATGCCACCATTCATGAGCGAATGCTAATCTTGAGGGGCAGAGATTTTTAATTGGTGCATTTGAGTTACCGCAGTTTCCTCCTAAGAATGTTGTAATTCCCTGCATGACGAGGTTTTCTGCAAGAGGATATCTCAGTAGGGTTGTATCGGCATGGGAATGTGGGTCTATAAAACCAGGACAAGTCATAAATCCCAGTCCGTCTACCTCTCTAACCGCATCTCCTCTTACATCGCCGACCGCAACTATCTTTTCTCCCTTAATTCCAATACTACCCTTACTAGCGGGGTTACCTGTTCCATCAACAATCATCGAATTCCTAATAATCACGTCATAATAATCAGTCATTAAAAACAAAACTCCTTTGCCAAGTATATAGTCAATAATAATCAACTCAGATATATAGTTAACTGATTTGGAGAGGCTCTCACGTTTCTTGGAGACGACAGACAGATGAGAAACTTCTCAGTCTGTAACCTTTCCGCGGACACCTCGAGTTTTATCCAGTTGTACTATAGGGCGAAGAGGT
>Ga0315312_1001275_pt1 | contig 20369 bp, 13 predicted proteins | sample TDP7_MG_FD_203629 | JGI IMG/M metagenome (GOLD analysis project Ga0315312, IMG submission 203629) | Freshwater sediment microbial communities from Lake Towuti, South Sulawesi, Indonesia - TDP7 | ecosystem: Environmental > Aquatic > Freshwater > Lake > Sediment | place: Indonesia: South Sulawesi... | reverse complement strand
GACAGCAATAGTTCGCATCTTCTCTGTTCTCGCCACCACATATTGGGCATATCCGAGCCAACACCCATCACTCCTTGCAGAACCATTCTGAAAGTTTGGTCATTACCTGAAATATGCCTTTCGGATACTTTTCCGGTCATGTTCTATCCCCCAACATGTGTCCCTTTCCTTAGGTTGCGGAAGCATGTTGTCTAGATAGTGTATTTCTTGATGTGGGCCGTTGATGGTTCCAGTAGTGGATGAATTCTTTATGGGTTTGAACATCCTTGCTTCATGGTCGTAGGCTTTTGGAAGGCTTCGACCTTCCGGATTGTTGAAGGTTTAGCCAGATGGAACTGTGTTCCTTGGTCAGTCAGTATTTGGTCTGGTCTGCAATCCATATAGATGTAGTTTTCCAGCAGTTGGATGACGTGTTCACCTGTAGGATTGTAGTGGATCTCTGAACCTGGAACGAACCGGTTGTGGTCGTCTGATAGCTGATCATCCATTCATCTTCCTCGGTCATCTTAGAGTCTTATTCCCACCGGTTGTTACCTTAAGGTCTCAAATCTACGCTTACTCGAACCTTTCTCAGTTGAGAGATCAGGTCGTTCAATCCGGCCCCGATGAAGATTATTCGGATGGTGTTGTGGTCGACTAGAGTGATCTTCTCCAATAGTTCTTGAGGTGGCCTTCAATCTTGCAAGGTTCCCGACATCTCTCCCTGCGAAGCCTTGGGTTTGACGCGTAGACACCCCACCCAAATTCCCTGTGGATGCTGCACTATCGGAGGGGTCGAGAAGTCATCTCTCCAACATTCGAGAACGCGAGCGATCACTGGACTTCGGAAAAAGTCTAATAAATGTCTTGGATCTCTTCTCTCAGGTGTGGATCAAGGCCCATGTATAGGGCTCTCCGGGTGCCCAGGAACGAAGCTTTAGCCCTTCTTGTCCTATTCCTGTTGCTAGAACTGGGCTTGTTCTCGACCGCATCTCGGGCTTTAGAGACAGTTTCAGCTTCGCCGATTTCTTCAAGTGGTCGGGAGGTCATTGCGGGAACCAGGGGCGATGTAGAAGTCAAGATCGACTCTCCTGGCATCGCTGTGAGAATAGAGATCCCCCGCGAGTTTCTGAAAGGACGAAGTGAGAATGATACCTCCTTCCTCTCGTCAGACATATCGAATGACTACTACTATTACTCTCTTGTTGACGCGTCACTTCACTATTCACACACCTGCGACGCACCAGGCTACAAGCCTGACTTTCCACCCTACGACCCGAACGCCCCATTTATGGCTGAGATATGGAGTCACGATGGAAGCCAGTTCGTCGAGTTCACACCACCTAAACATGTATGGATGAGAGGCCTTACTGCTCCGGCCGTTGCAGGCAAGTACGAGTTTCTCATCTATGTCGCGGACAAAGTATGTGGTGGGACAGGGGCACCTCTGTTCCCAGTCAACGCCACCCAAACGCTCCCAATCACCGTGACCAAGGGGCCGCTGCATGCTTCCGTCAGTGGATTCATTGTCGATCCCTTGACTCAGCCTATGCTTGCGATAAGGGCGAGTGGCGTGGTCTATGCGATCGATAAAGCCGGAAACGTCGTGGCAAGAAGCTTCGTCGACAGTAACACAGGTTCCTTCAATGTGACCGGGCTGAGTGAAGGAGAGTACACGCTGGAAGCCTCAGCTGGTTATTGGAAGGAGACTGGCTACTCATATATGCCGACACGTTATCCCGAGATCATTCGTGTCTCAAGAAACAGCAAGCTCACATTGAGCATACCCTTGAACAGAGGGTGCATAATAAGAGGCGAGATCAAATACAATAAGCCTGACGGCACTCCGATCTCATCGCTGAGTCACCCTGCTTTCGCTGGGCTGCGTCATCCATGGAGCAACGGTGTAGACCAAGTGACCTCTCTGAACTACACCGTTGAAGCTCTCACTGACGGAGGAGAAGTAGTCGCATCTTTCAGTGCTCGATCAACCGGGCTGGATAGAGATCCGTTCATCTTGATGAATAGAGCGGAGATAAAGCATGTCGGATATCCTCCGGTGGGGACTGCTTATTCAGGTCTCCCACTAGGGAGATATACTCTAAGAGCTTGGGTATTCGGATACGTTCAGAAGACACCACTCGTACTGACGGTCGCATCATCCTCTCCGCGGAACGTTCAGATAAATCTAGTCACAGGTGCTGCCATCGCAGGAAAGATGAGCTTCCGGAATCCTCAAACGCTCAAGCCTGAGACGCCTCGAACAGCAGAGAACGCAGTCTTCGGGACCTTGACTGGAACCCTTTATGGAGGCAACATCCTTGTTTCAGCCTACAGCTCAACGGGGCAACTTGCGGCGGTGACCTTGATCCGAGGAGCAACGCCCAATGGGACAACAGCCTACGCCGATCACTCCTCGATCCGGTTCTACTTGCTTGGGTTTAGTGAGCCACTCAACCGGACCTTTTCAGGAGTCTGGAAGAAGAGAGACTACGGCATTCCATCCGGGACCTACAGCATCAAGGTTCATGTGAGAGGATACCGGCAACCGGACATTTCCACAGTCACGGTATCCGAAGGATCGAACAGCACAGCCCACATAACGCTTCTGAGGGAGGGCGCCGTAGGGATCGTCGTCGCGTCTTCAGCCATAATCTCGGGTACCTCGGTTGAGGTCCCTTGGGTCTTCAGGGATCTAACTCCACAACCATACCTTAGAGTTTACGTATATGGATATGGCGGTTCCGACATGGGATACGTCGAAGATCAGATTGGCTCTAGAACCCCTATGACCCGTACACGTCCTTTAAATTTCACTGGGAGGAACTGCACAATATCTGAAATCACCTTTCAAGGATATCTACCGAACTCGGTCACCGAGGGGACCTATGTGCTGAAAGCATTTACGTTCGGCTACGTCCAGAACTTAGATGCGAAGGTCACAGTTTCAAGTGGAGTAGCCGTGCAGACTAGGATACAGGTCTACCCAGGACTCAACGTAAGTGGAACAGTGTGGATCATGGCCGGTGGGCTTCGTGGATTTCTAACCGAGGATGCAGAGGTCAGAATCGATGCCTACAATCCTAGTGGATCAATGGCAGGGACGGTCTCATGCTATCCGAACTCTGGAGCAAGTAATTTCAACTTCACAATGATAGGACTCCGCGGGGTAGGGCACTTCTTCTATGTAACCCCGAACGGCCATAGAATGAAAGACTACGGCATCGCTGCCGGAAGATATGCGCTTAAAGTACACGACTTCGGTGTAGAATGGAGATACAGGGTACGGCGTCAGCCCACCTTAGAAATTCGGGCATCAGGGGAAACGGTGTATATTGTCGCGTATAGAATGGGAAAGGTCTACGGGAAAGTGTGGGGAGTGACACCGGACGATACCTTGGTTCCTCTATCATGGGTAGCAGTCACCGCTGGAAATGAAACGAGCTTCTCAGCTGACGGGAAATACACGTTACACCTCGATGAGGGATACTATGAGCTTGTCTTCTCGCTGCCGGGATATCTCAACAAGTCCTTCAATTGCGTGGTAACCAAGAGTGGAAAGATCGAGCGCGACGTGAACCTCGACCCCATCTAACAATATGAAACCTGGGATGCTGATAGGTCTCCTCCAAAAATCAACACACACTACGCACAGCTGTGTCTCCTACTCTCAGCGAGCATTGTAAGTGTGTATTGGACTCAGCTCATACGATAGTGCTTTTCCACATATCAGGATGTTCGTGAGTCTTATCATATTCATCTAGGGATTTTCGATCAGCTCTTTCATGATTCTGCCTATGTCTTTAGCTGGGGAGGAGGGTAACTGCAGGCCTTGACCTGTTGCTGCGATCCTCGGGTTGTATGATGTTGACTCTTGTCTGCAGAGGTTTTTTCCGGAAGTGTTGAGGCAGGACTACAGGCGGGTGATGGCATGGGCCTCGGAGATTAGAGAAGCGGGCTTTCAACGCAACCCAGCGCTTAGGCGCCTGCTACCATACTTGTCTATCTACAGGAGACAAACTCTATCTAATTAAACCGGTGTCCAAGTAATCTCAAGCAGGAAAAGGGGTTTGAAGTGGCGGGAAGACTTAAGGTAGCGTATGTATTGGCTCTGAGCTCACTGCTCTGCTTTGTTGCATACTTTACCATGATATCTCTTTCTTCTCCATATCCTATCCGAACTGGTGGAGGTCCGATTATGATGGCGCTCGTTGAACCGGAATCAGGCACGGTTCTCAGCGGTACGGTGCCCTTCAGGGTCAAGATTGTCTCTGGCGATCCTAGAATCATCAAGGGGGTTAGGCTAGAGTTCATTCAGAATAATTCAGTGAAGATCGGGCCTCTCAACATGTCGCACATCCACTCAGCTCCTCCACGTGCTGAAGACTTCTGGTACGTCTCGGTCGATCTGTCGAACGTTTCGGCTGGGAGATATGAGGTGAGGATCTTCGCGTGTGACGGTGAAGGCAAGACTGTTGGAGAGCTTGGCTTGGATGCGGAAGTGGGCCAGAGCGCAACCGCTTATGCGCAACGAGAATGGTTAGGCTGGCTCGGTGGCGTGCTGGCAGTCGTCGCTGTAGTCGCTTACTGGCGGAGAATCTGAATCACCGGTAAAAAGGAGCAGCTGGTGCTGGCAGACAGGCCCAAAGCAGGTTTGACAGAGCACAGAACGATTGCTATTTCAGGTCAAACAAAAGTTCTTATGTATATCCACAAGGACTTTCACCAAAAGGAGTTGAACTTTGTCCAAGGCTTCAGTTTTGGCTGTCCTTGTCTTGGTAACTACGGCAGCGTTCTTTCCCTCCATAGAAGGAACACAGAGCCCTTCCACCTTGTCCGGGACCCTGAACATAATTCTAGGTGATACAGAGAAAGGCGAGCCGTCTCAGGTCTACTACCTGTATACGAGCTTGGGAGAACACGTTCAGATCTATCCAACTATGCCGGTTCCACTCAGCTATTCGCGAAGGGAAGTAATAGTCACAGGCACGGTTGTCCAGCTCGTTGATAGAAAAACGATGAATGCAACAGCTATCTCTCTGATAGGCGGAGAAGCCGTTTCTCCCGTGGTTTCCGGAACAAGAAAGATAGCGATGTTGCTTCTGAAATACAGCGATTCAGCGGCGTACACACCTAACGATGCAGCTTACTATTCGAACCTTATGAACCCAACGACTAATTCGGTGAATGCGTTCTATCGTGAAGAATCCTATGGGCTGTTGAGTATCCAGGCGGATGTCTATGGCTGGTACGTTCTTCCAAGACCTCGAAGCTACTACGTGTATGGAAGCCTCACAACATGCGGAGTGTATTTTGACAGGCTGGTGAACGACGGAGTTACTGTCGCCAACCCATACGTGTACTTTCCTCAGTATGATGACGTAGGCTTCGTCATGAATGATTACTTGGACCGTTGTGCGTGGGGTGGAAGCTGCATAATCAGCGCTGACGGCGTGACTGGAAGCTATGGCGCAACATGGATGCCTCCTTGGGCTCAGAATGTTGGAGTCTATGCTCACGAGATCGGCCATTCTATAGGTTGTCCGCATACGGGATTTGTGGGGGGGAATACATATGATTCAATCTGGGATGTGGAGAGCGGCGGGACCGATTTCAATCCCAAGCAACGTGGCAGCTACTACTCTGTTGCCAAAGGCCAAACGGTCAACCTCTATTCTTATGATCCATGTCACCACATTGCCTATCACAAGATCATTCTAGGCTGGATCGAGGGGTATTACTCAGATGTCAATACGGGAACAGCGACAACTATGACTCTGAATGCACTAGCTGGTACACGCATCAGCTCCATGGCAGCCAAGGTCCGCATCCCTGGACAAAACCCATCCAAGAGATACTTTACGGTTGAGGCAAGAACCAAAATCAACTATGACCAATGGCTACCAGGGGAGGGCGTCATTATTCATTCTGTCGATGAAGATCGAGTCGTAACAGGAGTTGGAGGTTCGGAGAATGTTCCGGCCTATCCCATCGACTCAACACCTGGGACCTCGACGCTTGATGATGCTCAATGGATTGTTGGAACAACATACAACAACGCTACTTATGGACTGAGTATCAGCGTACTTTCCAAGCTGGGCAACTCATATCAAGTGAGGATTGTGAATGGCGCAGCATATGTCACGGTCACTACGACCACAACGATTGTGTCAACTACGACTTCAACGCTGACTAGCCATGCTTCCACAAGCGCTGTCTCATCCCGACAATCTACCACAACGACCAAGTCGACTCTTCCAACAACAACCTTGAACTTTACGAGTGCGATACTTTCAGGATCAATTTCAACGACCTACACTGTGAGAACAACTCTGTTGTCTATGTCAAACTCTTTCTCGACGACCACGTTGACTTCATCTGGTACTTCTACCATTGCAAGTACGGAGCTTTCCAAGACGGGAACAATCACCATCACGCAATCCTCCACTTCAACCACGACAGTCGGGAGCACAGTCCAAGTGAAGATCATAGTTCAACGGACATTGATTGAGCAGTTTCTCCGGAAGGTTGTGACCACATTTCTCCAATGGTTCAATGAGGTTGCTAAAGTCAGTCAAAGCCTCTTTCCTCCCGGAACCGTAATCAATACAATCGTTAAGATTGAGCCAGGACTAGGAAGTACAATAGGAGCAGTGTTCGCAGGTTCAGACCCTGTGGGTTTCATGTTGACAGGTAACATATACGACGACTCTGGAATGTTGGGTATGTATGCGCATAGAAGCCCTCCAAAGATTCTCTTCCCTAAGACAGACACGAGCAAGGTATCGCCAACCGGCCAGCCTACGTGGTCTGGCTACACGCATCTGGTCACTGTTGGTGGACGAGCCGCAAACCCGACGACCAAATACTATGAGGATAGCGGATTGGCGCCAGTCAGGGCGGTGGTGAACTTGAATGGGACCATCTCAATCTTGCGTGGCAGCGCTCTTCAGCTGAATGTGCAGCTCTCATCGATCAATCAGAGCAACGACTATTTTGTCATGCAGGTTCTTTCAGACGGAGCGCATAAGGTCATAATCCTATGGGGGATAGAGCAACGGGGAACATATGCCAGCGGCATATACTTCGACGGCAAGTATCCAGACATGGCCTCGCTCACGTATGGTTGGTACATAGTGCGCTGGCAAGACCTGAACGGAAACCAGGTCCCTGACTACCCAGCCGAGTTCACAATAGTGGCAAGCGGAACCTAGCACACCTTGGTTCGCTCTCGCAGTATGGAGACCCTTTCTTTGTCTCTGCCTCCCTTCTCAAGATCGCAATGCGCTCATAGAGCTTTGATACTGCTATCACATACGTGTCGATCATTGCAACGCGGAGGGTGCTCTTGATCTTCCCTGCTAAGTTGAACGGGACGCAGCAAGCTGGTTCTCAGTCAAGATGGACCAACGCAACCTCCTTTCACGGTTTGCAGTTAGACGCAGAGGCTATGGGTTGGACGTGCTTCAAGTAGCCTTCCTCTTGACGTTTTTTTAAGGGGCATGCTAAAGTAGAAAGGTGGAAACATTGTTTGAGTCCGCGGGAAGGCCTTGAAATTGAGATTGGCAGCTTGGCTTTTTCTCGGCCTTCTGTTCATGCCGATAGCTTTGCCAACCCAAAGCTCTTCAGTTCAAGCTCAAACAGGCAACGGTTGGACGAAGCTAGGATCGAACCCCGTACTGACTGTAGGGCCGCGTGGATCATGGGATTGTGAGGGAACGGCATATCCATGCGTAATCAAGGAAGGCTCCATCTACAAGATGTGGTACGCAGGATTCAACGGGTCTAGATGGAGCATAGGCTACGCGATGTCAAGTAACGGCATCTCGTGGTCAAAACACGCTTACAACCCTGTTCTATGTGCGGGTTCACCAAGCGGTTGGGACGAGTGCGATGTTCGTAACCCATGGGTGGTTGGAGATGACTCCGGCTACAAGATGTGGTATGTAGGACGCGACCGAAACGGACGAAGCAGAGTTGGGCTCGCAGTATCTACCGATGGGATCCGATGGACCAAGATAGGTCTTAACCCGGTTCTCTTGGAGGGAGCTTCAGGTCAACCCGACAGCTTGGGCGTTCATCGCCTCTGTGTAATCAAGGATGGATTCGGCTAGATGTGGTATGGGGCTTGTGGTGGAGACGGGCGCGGCAGGATCTGCATGGCGTACTCAGGCGACGGAGGAACGTGGTCGAAATATGATGGAGACTTGGATGGAGTTACTGATGTGATACTCAATCTCGGGCCGGTCGGTGCCTGGGATTACTATGACATGTGCGATCCTGCTGTTGTGAAGACAGGAGACATCTACTTCATGTGGTACACCGGCTGGGACGCAGCTCAGGCAGGAAAGAGGAGAATAGGCCTAGCCTACTCCATGACAAGTAAGAGCTGGACTAAGGCTGTTGTCAACCCTGTTCTAAGCGTCGGTTACTTAGAGGCTTGGGACAGTCACGCAATTGGTGGAGTGGCTGTGATCCAAGACCGACTGGACTTCAAGATGTGGTACACAGGTTGGAGCAGCCCAGTTAGACCGCAGATAGGATATGCAGAGAACTTCATGCGGATGAGCGGTGTGATGGGATTGATTGAGGCACCTGAGAACACTGTCTACTATATTTACCCGGATTATCAGGGTTCGAAGCCTGCTGGAACAAATTGCGCATCGCTGACTGATCGGAATTCTCTAGGAATGATTCTCAGCATGAGCCGAAGCAAACAGTACTTCACGGCGGATACCGATACGTCGGTCGTAAACCCCGTTACTGGCGAGATAATCGTCTCAAGCAGACATTCAGCTATGATACTTGGAGGCCCAGCAACAAGCGGCCCGACCAAGTACTACGAGGCGATTGCTCTTCAGACACCTGTCTACTTTAGGTCAACAGGGCCTTTCTATCACTTCTACTCTCGTTCAACAGAAGCCGCGATTCCCGGAACCTCGATGATTCACTCCATAGTGTCCACCAACCAAGACATGTTCGTTATAATGGTGTTCAAGCAGCCATCTACTGGCAGACACCTCCTGATCACGTATGGTTATGGCTGGAAGGGAAGCTATGCTGCGGCTTTATGGTTCAAATACGGTACTGGACCGTATGCATTTGGTAGGCAAGGCATCCCTATGCTCAACAATGCCTACTACATCTTCAAATGGATAGATGCGAATGGGGATGGGTCCGTGGACCTTTCAGAAATCACCTTGGTTGCTTCAGGCAACTAGTCCCCAAGGCACATGACTTAGCTTTGAAGGAAAAGTAGTCATGCAGTTGCTAGACTCATCCCATGGCGGAACGGCCGGCACAGAAGGCTTCGAGAACCTACTCCAAATCATCTTGGTCACCGTCACCTCGTCCATGAGAAGAGTAGGGCTACAGGCATGTCAAGCGAAAGAGTTTAGCGAGAAGCTGGCGCGCTACTGAGATTTGCAGGAGGCTAAAGCAACTGCCTTATAGGCTCAGCGAGTCTCCTTCCATACTTGTAACAGTAGGAGCAATCAACTACGGCTGGCCGGCCGACGTTATTCTAAAGACAGAGCCGCATCTGGCCTTAGGACAATGTCCACGTTTTTCCGGAGTCTTCCAGAAGAAGAACTGGGCTGGTTTTCTGAACTCTGGTGTGCAGTGTCCTATCTGCGGTGACCAGGGAGGTGGGTATGTCTTGTGCAACTGCCAAGTACGAAGCATCGTGTACTGTCATCTCTAGATCTCTGGCGATGTTGACAGCTATGGCAACTAGTTCGCTCGATGGTGTCACAAGATCTAGGTCTAGCCCCATGAGATCTTCGAGGTTCTGTTGGATCTGTTTCTTGGTGATCTTAGGGTGAAACCTGAGGGTGTTTGCGACCTCGTAGGTGAGAAGATCGGGGGCGACAAGGCTCAGTTTTCCTTCAACATGCCTATCTCGAATTGCGACCGCCTTCTCCAAGTCGTATTCTGGGATGAACCACTTCACGGCCACTGAAGCATCGATGACTAGGATCTCAGGTGCTCTCTCCAATGTCTTATGACCTTCACACTGGACCAATCTTCTAGGACTCTTAGTCTCGATCGATTCTCATCTATCCTTTGACAGACGCGCCTAAGCCTTTCAGTGTCGCGGGCCTTCGAAGGTGTTCTCTGTTGGACCCACAACCTAAACGCTTGAGACGCCGCGTCTCCGACCTTCAGCCCTGCTCGCATCGCTTCACCTTTCAGCTTCCTGTAGACCCTCTCATCAACCCCCTTGATAACGACCGTCGTGCCCATTTGTCGTCAAGAGGTTATCGTCGTGAAAGGTAATAAAAGTTATACCGAAGGAGCTTCAGATTGAGCGAGGTGCTCCATTCTCGAAGATTCGCAATCAGGAGACATATCACGGACAAGATTCATTGCTGTGATGTGCGCCTTGGGAGCTGGACGATTAGGTATCCGCCTTCTGGGCCAATAATCTCAAGTTCTCCTGTTGCTGGGTTAGGTTTCAAGCCTAAGGCTTCTAGGGCATAGACGCCGAGAAGAGGGGTGGAGACATCCATTTCAGCTACGAAGGCAGGGCCCCTTCTTCCTTTAGCCTCAACCTCTGCCAGAAAAAGTCTGGCCTTGACTCTCCTCCTATCGGCCAATGTCAAATCAACCTCGTAGGGGGTTTGATGGAGACCCAGTTCGGAGACGGTTTCAGGGGTCAGCACTATGTGAGCTGATCCAGTGTCGACGAGGGCTTTGATGCTCTTTGAGGATCTTCCTTTGACCAGAAGATCGACGTATACGTAGCCCATGGGCGTCCCGATCACCTTCAAGCAGTAGATATGTCCCTCACTATAAGCCTTCATCTGAATCCCTGATCTAGCGTTGAGGTCACCTTCAAGTGGGATTCGCATCTGGAACGGATAGGCCAGCTATCAGATCTAGAAGGAAAAACCGACGACAAGGTTCAGAGTCTTACTTTCGGGCGCGCAAGAAGGAGGAGTAGACGCCTTGGAGCCAGACCATGTTAGAAGCTGATCAGAATAACCGGCCGAGCCCAATGTTGTTCTGGCCAGCATGTCCACTGCGATTCCATTGTCAATGAGTGACTAGGGGCCCCACCCTCGCGTCTCCGGGTCCTGGTCGGAATCAATCAACATGTCCTACTCAATGGAGACCGAGCCTGAGACACTGGTAGGCAGAGAGTCCGCCATCTTGAGGTTGGCCACGTATGCGGCTCCTATCGAAAGCAGTCCCACCTCTGTTATGTCCGGATACTTCTCGGCAACAACAGAGTTGCCGCTAGCGTCGAAGAGGTCGCCCATCGGATCAGTGAAGATCTCGGCAAACACGACAGAAGGATTGCTGAGGAGAATTCCCGAGAGAACAGTTGCCAAGACCTGCTTTGTCCTTGACAGGACAGCCTCCGCAATACTAGAAGTGTTTCTAAGGTGCCTTTCTAATAAACATAGGATCGTTGATACCCTCGATACGCTCTCTGCTGCGCCAACGGTTCTCTTATATGTCAGATTTCAGACACCTTAGTAGGGATATGAGTTGTCCCGTTTCTTGAAAGGAGTAGGGATGCTCATACTTGCCGCATTGTCTACACTAGGAGTTCTACAGTCCAACGTCGCCCTCGCTCAACCAAGCTATCAGGTTGTAGGCGAAGTTACCTTCGTAGTCGATCCCCGAGACTGCTCGTCACTGCTCAGCAGATGAGTATGCGTAGCATCATTGGGCCTGATGTCCTCTGTTTGAAAGATGGAAGGTATCGAATGTTCATCCAAAGCAGAGATGCGAGCGATAACGTGACTATCATCAGCGCCATCTCAAGCGACGGTTACAGATGGACGCCTGAACCAGGCATACGGATCAGGCACGGAACCACGTCAGAGATGGATTCCGAAGCGGGGGAACCAGAGGCCGTATTGGGAGTCGATGGAAAGTACTACATGGCGTACCAAGGAAGACAGCCTATTGTACCGAAACCGAGCATAGGGGAGACACTTTACCACAAGATACTGTTCGCTGTCTCAGACGACGGCCTCAGCTGGCGGAAGCTGAATGTGTCCTTCTCGGACCCGACCAGAATTAACGCCTTCGCAGGCAGCGCAGACATAATCATCGTCAATGGGACCTATGTCATGTACTACACGGGTAGCGTAGGCATCTACAAGGCCACCTCAAACGACGCCGTCAACTGGGTGAGACAGGGCCCCGTTTATGATAACCTAGGCCATGATTCCGGCACAGTCTATGTCAACGGAACGTACTACATGTTCATCAAAGCCCCATCCAACTTTGGGCCGACCATCTCGGAGGATGACGAAACCTTCATGGCGATCTCGCGAGACGGAGTCAACTGGCCCAATAGGTTCTATCGTGTGGTGGCCAAATCTGAGAACGGCTCGGATGTAAGTAGAACCCTCGAAGACCCAACCGCAGCAGTCCTATCGGATGGCTCTCTCAGGGTCTACCTGAACACGAGGAAGGGTCTCAGCATCGTCGCCATGCGACCCCTATCCTCCCTCCCTAGAGTGGGCGCGCTTGGCGATACCGTAACAACCGTTTTCACAAACTCATCCTACACGTTAGGCTTCATGGTAACAGGCAACATTTTTGATGACTCTGCAATGGGCTTCATTTATTCGCACAGAAGTCCTCCGAAAACGATCTTCCTTAAGACAGACACAAGCAGAGTATTGTCAACTGGTCGGCCGACATGGTCCGGCTACGCGCATCTGATCACTGTTGGTGGACGCGCAGCAAACCCGACAACAAAATACTATGAGGATAATGGATTGGCGCCCCTCAAAGCAGTCGTGAACACTAATGGTACTCTCTCAATCATGCATGGGAGCACGGTTGCCTTAAACGTTCCACTTGCTTCAATCACTTCAGCGAACGATTACTTCGTCATGCAGGTAGTTTCGGATGGAATGCACAAGTGCATCATACTCTGGGGTATTGACGCGAAAGGAACCTACGCTAGCGGCATATATTTCGACGGCGTATTCCCAACCGTTGCAGGGGGGTGTTTCTGGTGAGTGATTGTGGTGCATGGTCACAGTAAGAGATCAAGTAGGATTCTTGTATCAATCGTTTTATCGATACTGCTCCCGCCGCTTGTAGCATTTCCGGCTGTGGCTCAACCCACACACTTCCGGACAGCTATCCGACGGATTTCGTGAAAAGCAGATAGTTCTAGACTGGTTGAACGGCCGGCCGTCAAAACTACAAATCGAATAACCGATTGCCAGCTACGTGTCGGCTAGAGAAATGTGTATTGTGGAAAACTCTCTGGCATAGGTGTCAACGCTCTTGCTAAATAGGATGTTTGTGATCAATCTGTCAGGAGGATGCATAAGCCCTAGCCCCCGTCCACCTAGAAGCTTGAATCGAACCCTTTTCCCGATACGTATAGCATATATAGCCGGCTGGCCAAGTACTGAACCCATTGGTCCAGGGACGAAGCAAGTGTGTTGGGAAGACGTGTTGAGGTGACCCGTCTTTTCGCTCCGCCTTATGTGATCGAAGTGAAGGAGCTTCATGTTATATGACCAAAGGTTGGAATCGAATATGAAGATTGGTTGCAGAAGACCCCAGACAAGGGCAGGAGCTGCTATTCTTCTTATCCTATTGTTCTTGCAATTTCATTCAGCGGCGTCTCCGCGTGCTTATGCAAGTACACCGCCCGCTGAACCGAGTAGTCATCGTTTCATGTGCGGAGGAGTGAAACGAGATGGGGCGCACCCACAGGCGTCCCCCTACGCTCTTCCCATTGCTATAGGTAATGGCAATATTTCGATTGCGTTCGACGGAAGCTTTCCGGTAGCAAATCAGTCATATACGCAGACACTGTTCAACATTGTCTACCCGGAGATAGTGAGGACTTACGGTTACCCGTCTAATAACATCACGATAACCGTGAGATATGACTCCACGGCTGGAGGATGGAGTTACTATAATTCGGTGACTACAAGCATCGATATGGGAATCTTGCCCATCGTGAATCCACCGAACGCTAATAATGCTAGTTGGGATAGTGTGTTCACACACGAATTGATACACGGATTCCATGACGCTTTGTGGAAGGCGGGAGGCGGTTTGTCAGCGTCTTGGAATGAGGAGGGAATGACGGAGGCAGCCACGGAGATTGTTGCAGTGAACATTCAACAAAGAAGGAACATTGTATACTACAGTCCTGTTGACATTCTTCGCATATATGATGAGTGCAGCTATCTGGGAAAAGATGTGGTTGGAGGAACCACTTACTCGGGCAACATCGGGCGCGGCGATCGCGCGTACATTTTCTATAGTCTGGCAGCTTCGATGTTCTGGATTCTAACGACTGAGCTTTCCACAGATCCAACCAACCCGTATGATTTTCTCAGGCGTCTGAATACAAGGCTTTACACGATCGGCGAATCCAATCCGAATATTGATGATGCAAGCTTCAAAGGCGCTGTCAGATTCGTTGCAGGCACTACACTGGTAGAGGGGGTCTCTCCCGATCTCTGGATATCTAACCAACCCATATCTTATGTCCAAGGAGGCGCAGGGCCTCAGCTCGGAGTGTACTCATCGTCCCCAGAGAATCTATATTACCTACGAGCCTTCGTTTTCAACCGGGTGGTGAACCAAACCGATCCTTGGAACACTCGGGAGAATGCCATACCTGGCGTTTCTGTAACCATTCAGGTATTCAATTGGGCTGGAAGTCAGGTTGCAAGCTTCAGCGGCCCGACTGACTCTTCTGGAACCACAGGCTGGTTCAATCTTGGTTCAAGGTACCCTCTGCCCTTCGGAGCTTACAGAATCGTCGCAACAGCAACGGGCGGCGGTTTAAGCTCACCGCTAACGTCCGTAACTTACGCCCGAGGCACTGGCACATCTTCTTGGTCGATTTCAGGAGCAGACACATCAGTGTACGGAGTGGTCATCGCCTCTTCAGCAACGCCTTGGACAGCACCCGTGTTCGTGACGAGTGGTGGTACCTTGCTGGTCCTCCAAAATGGAGCCTTCGCAGTCCAACCGTCCTCGACTGGTACGCGTTCCGAGTTCACGCTTACGGACGGCCTGCTTGTTACAAGGATTGTCGCCAAACCGAACCCCTACACACGTGTAGTCTGGTTCTCAACCTGGTTTGATTTCTATCTGAGTGCTCCCCCTCAGGGCTCTGTTGTGCAGGGCGGTTCCAGCTACGTCACAGTCACAGTTGCTTTGACAGGGGGAGTGACTCAGCCGGTTGCACTGTCGGTGTCTGGTCTTCCTTCAGGTGCTTCAGCCTCGTTGACCCCGGCTTCAGGTAATCCAACATTCACAAGCACATGCACAATCAGCACCTCATCGTCTACCCCAACCGGTTCATATGCGATAACTGTGACTGGTACAGGGATAGGGTTAACTCGTACCACAACATTCACGTTGACCGTTTACGCTGTAACAACCATTTGGATCACAACTGCGACAACGACTTCTTCTACGTCGACTAGTTATGTTTCTACAACTCGTTCTTCGACTCAGCGGTTGAATGTGACTAGTACGGCTACTTCTCTATCCACTTCGTTTTTGACGACTGCAACTACTTTGATTTCCGGCTCTGTTTCTACGACTTATACTAGCCGGACGACTTTCTATGTGACTTCAACGATTCCCAGTACAACTGTTTTGACTTCAACTGTCAGGTCTAACTCCACTAGTACGGAGTTTTCTAAGACTGGAACGACTACAGTCACTCAGTTCTTTACGTCAAGTAGGACTGTTGGTAATACGGTTTACGTGGATGTTACAGCAAGACTAACCTATATTGAACAGTATCTTCAACGAGTTGTTTCTACACTGGTTAACTGGTTCAATGAGATTACTCGAATCATCCGGAACGTCTTCGTCACCGCAACAGTTAGAGATACGGTTGTCAGGGTTGAGCCAGGCCTAGGCAGCACTGTGACAGGCGTGTTCTCAGGATCGGATCCGGTAGGCTTCATGTTGACAGGCAACATTTTTGACGATTCTGGGATTGGTTTCATATATGCGCATAGAGGCCCGCCGAGGATTCTCTTCCCGAGGACTGACGCGACGCGGATAAATCAGGCGACAGGCGCACCGACCTGGATTGACTACACGAATCTGGTCACGCTTGGTGGGCGAGCTGCAAACCCGACAACCAGATACTATGAGGATAATTGGTTGGCGCCAATCAGGGCAGTTGTGAACTCGAATGGAACCGTCTCAATCTTGCGCGGCAGCACGCTTCAGCTGAATGTGCAGCTCTCATCGATCAATCAGAGCAACGACTATTTTGTCATGCAGGTTCTATCAGACGGGGCGCGTAAGGTTGTGATCCTGTGGGGGATACAGCAGTGGGGAACATACGCAGCAGGCGTCTACTTCGACGGCAAGTGGTTCGGAGATATGGCATCTCTGACCGCTGGCTGGTATATAATTCGCTGGCAAGACTTGAACGGCAACGGGGTACCGGATTACCTAACAGAATTTACAACAGTAGCAAGCGGAACCTAGACAGTGACAGGTTAGATGTGAAAATCGCTCAGGCACCCGAACCTAGATAATGACAGTTTTAGACGACAGTTTAAACCTAATCCGGTCCACGTATTCGCCTGACTCCAACGGCTGAAAGTCAACGAGGCCTCTTTTTTGGAGTGGTTTCTCACCTTTTTGGGTATGGCCGGCCGGGAAGCGGAAGCGTCTAATGAGAACCGCATCCAAGGCGTAAAGAAAGTATTTAGCGGAGGACAGCAGATCCTACCAGTAGCCCTAGCCATCACACAGACTTTTTCACATGGAGGTAGACATTAGCGATCTAGACCTACCAAATAATGTGTGACTGCAATCATTTGGTGGCGAAGAAGACGAGCATAGGCAGCCTAATCGGCTAGGAGAGACAACTGTTCTCTCGTATGCCTGCCATAGCTGTTTCACTCGTCTCATGGAGTATCCAGCGCATCTTCGCTTCATCCACTTCAGCCATAAAGCGACTCTTATCAGCGGTGAAATAATTCCTTGAAAAGAGACACCGCGCAGCCTAACAAAAGCTTGAAATCAAACTGCTGTTTACCACATCGTAGGGGTTCGAGTTGGGTGTGAAGCGGGAAGCTTCGACCCTTTTCTTGACTTTGATTCTGCTGGGAGGCATAGCTCAGCTCTTCTGTCCAGTTGAGGCAACGCAATTCTATAATCCTGTTGCTTCTGGCTCCGCGGACCTGATACTCATCAACGGCCGGATCATAACGATGAATGCTGCTGACTCTGTGGCTGAAGCCATAGCGATCAGCTTCGGGAGAATCGTGAAAGTAGGGTCTAACGCCGATGTCCAGTCGTACAAGACATCTGAAACGAAAGTCATAGACCTAGCAGGCAAGACCGTGACACCAGGCCTGATAGATGATCATGGCCACCTTTGGGCCTGGGGTCTAGACGAACTTTACGCGCTCGATGTGTCACCTCCCAAGGTCAGGTCCAAGGCCGACCTACTCAAAGTCCTAGCTGAAAAGGTGAAGACAACGGCGAAGGGGGAATGGATAAGGAGCCGTGGAATGAGGCTTCTGGATGAGGAAAAGCCGAGTCGCTGGGACCTCGACACGGTAACACCTGACAATCCTGTGATCGTTCAGGATATGAGCGACCACTTTGGCATCGCAAACAGCTTCGCCCTGAGATTGGCGGGCATCACCAAGAACACCCCAGATCCCTCTGGGGGTCGCATCGTGAGAGACGCAGCAGGCGAGCCCACGGGATGGCTCGTCAATCATGCCGCCATGGACCTAGTGCGGAACAAGGCTCCTCCGTTTACAGTCCAACAACGTGAAGAGAGCATCCAACACGCCGCCAAGATTGCGCTGAGTTGGGGCTATACAAGCGTGCAGGAAGCGCAGGTGTGGGGGCTAACCACGTTGGAGGCCTATGTCAACCTCGCCAATAGGGGAGAGCTGCCCGTTAGGGTTTCGATGTATCAACGAATCTACGCAGAACGCGACATTGACCAATTCCTGACAATGGCGAAGCCTTCTCCTTCAGAGATGCTGAAGTTCAGCGGCTTCAAGTTCCTATTGGATGGTGTATTTGGCGCTTATGCTGGAGCCACCTACGAGCCCTATGGCCCACATGGTTCCCGGGGGGTCCTATATTTTCAACCCGAGGTGCTGAAAAGAATGATCACCAGGATCCACAAGGCAGGCTATCAGACAGCCACCCATGTCGTTGGTGACAGAGCGGCAGATATCGCGCTTGACGCTATTGAGGCAGCGCTCCAAGAGTCTCCGAGGCAAGACCATAGGCATAGGTTGGAGCATGGCTGCCTCATGAGGAAGGAGACGCTAGACCGCATGAGACGGCTTGGAGTTGTCTTCTCTTCACAACCCGCCTTCGTATATGACGGCGGAGACTTTGAAGCTTGGCTCTTTGGGGTTGAGAAAGCCTCTTCGGGTATGGCTCCAATAGGGACGATGCTGAGGATGGGTATCCCTGTCGCTCTTGGTACAGATGTGCCAACTACCCCTACTTGTGAGCCTTGGATGGTGGTCTGGGCCGCTGTGACGAGGAAGACGGTTAGGGGGCGGGTTCTTGGCGAGCAGGAGCGCATTACGGTGAAGGAGGCTTTCAGACAGTTCACCATAGGAACAGCGTACGCCGCCTTCGAGGAGAAGATCAAAGGCTCGGTAGAAGAAGGTAAACTTGCCGACTTGGTGGTTTGGTCTGATGACCCGTACTCCATACCGATCGACAAGATCAAAGAGCTGAGGCCGCAGACAGTGATACTTGGCGGTAGAATCGTCTACGTCTCTCCAGTGACGACCACGACAGATGTTTCGATCAGAACTATATCGGAGGTTTCGACTATGACGCACACGCCCGGTGCCCCAACTGGGAGTATTTGGTTTGTTATTCTAATCGCAGTTGTGGTTCCGGTCGCGGTCGTCCTACTATGGCTCCGCAGAAGAGCTAGGCGAACCGGTTGAGCTGGATGGCTCATCATTCAGAGGCCATGATCCAGCTTGCAACGTAGCTACGCTGCCATAATCGTACTTCTCTTGTCGGCCTTGATGGTCGCCTATTCCTTCACATCGCCGACGCTGCAGACCAACAATCCTTCCACATTGCGGATCTAGTTCCTTCTAAATGGTAAGATAGATGACTGTGGATTCTAAAGATACAATTGCCTAAGCGGTTGCCGTCAAAGAGCGAAAGATTACAAAGGTCGAAGACAATGAGGATCTTTGGAGTGTGATGCGATGAAGGGAAGGCTGGCAATTCTTCTGGTCACGATCTTGTTTTTCGTTCACTTCTATAGCATTAATGGAGCGAGCATCCCGAAGGGTGTGCCTGACCCGGACATCTACGTGGATGTTCATGTGCCTGAGAGGGTGTGGGCGGGGACTACGCTGCTGGGGGATATGCATGACCCTAGGAGACCGAGGATAATCGAGGTGAACATGCTTGGCGAAGTTGTCTGGGAGTATGTGATTCCTGAAATCGCGCGGCCCGGAGCGCAAGGCCCCTGCATCGATCCCGAGTTATTGCCGAACAACAACATACTGTTCCTAAGCTTCCATAAAGGCGTGTTCGAGGTGGATCGGAAAGGCAATATCGTCTGGTCCTATCTGGATGAGAAAGTGTCTCATGATGCTGACCGCCTACCAAACGGGAACACCATCATGGTGTGGGGTTGGGACGAAGTGGGCGACGCTCAGGTGAAGGAGGTCAGCCCCAAGGGAGGAGTTGTCTGGGCCTGGTACGCGAAAGACCACTTCTACAAATCTCCGTACAAGGAGGTCTACTGGGAGGGTTGGACCCACACCAACGCCGTAACCAGGCTGCCGAACGGCAACACGCTGATCAGTCTAAGAAACTTCAACTTCACGGCTGAAGTGGACCCTGGTGGGTCAGTCGTTCGCACGGTTGGGGAGGGAATCTTATTCCATCAACACGACCCTGAGATCCCGCCTAACGGCAACATGCTTGTATGCACATACGGGCGCCCTCCGGGAGCAGTAGAGATCGACCGGGCAGGTAAAGTTGTTTGGGCGTGGAGAATACCGCCCGATATGGCATTCCCGGGGGTCCTAATCCGAGACGCTGATCGCCTGCCCAATGGCAATACATTGATTACACTTGGAACAAGAGTCGTCGAGGTCAATCGCGAAGGAAGAATCGTTTGGCAACTTAGGGTGAGAGGTGAAGAGAAGCCAGGGGTCGGCGCATTCTTCAAGGCTGAGAGAATCGGCATGGTCGCCCCCCAAATCTCCATAGTTTCTCCTCAAGCAAGGACATACGAGTCCAGAGATATCGAGGTGGTCATCGAATATCGGGAAGCGGATCTTGACACTGTTTGGTACCGCGTCTACGACCGTACTGGTGGGAAGTGGATGACGGAAGAGCTGATGTATGTGCGGCACAAGTGGGCGAACGCCATAACCTTTCTTGGGACA
>Ga0315312_1001273_pt1 | contig 20387 bp, 13 predicted proteins | sample TDP7_MG_FD_203629 | JGI IMG/M metagenome (GOLD analysis project Ga0315312, IMG submission 203629) | Freshwater sediment microbial communities from Lake Towuti, South Sulawesi, Indonesia - TDP7 | ecosystem: Environmental > Aquatic > Freshwater > Lake > Sediment | place: Indonesia: South Sulawesi... | reverse complement strand
ATTACTTGGTTGAGAAGATCCGTAGCTGGGGGTATTCAGTAACCTACATCCACGGTGCATTGAATCTTGATAGGAGAATAAACGCAGAGCATGAGTTCAAAGAGAAAGCGCAGATAATGGTTTCTACTGAAGCTGGAGGGGAAGGGATAAACCTTCAGTTCTGCTGGCTTATGGTTAATTATGACATTCCTTGGAATCCGAACAGGCTTGAGCAACGAATGGGGAGGATACACAGGTATGGACAGCAGTATGAAGCACATATTCACAACCTTGTTGCCGTTGATACGAGGGAAGGCAGAATTCTCGAGACACTATTCAGCAAACTCGACATCATCAGGATGCACCTAGGAAGCGACAGGGTTTTCGATGTGATAGGCGACGTACTACCGGGAAAGAGTCTCCAAGACCTTATCATAGAGGCGATAACGAACAAAAGGTCCATGGACGACATACTGAAGGATTTTGAAAGGGTTACGGATGAAGAGGCCATTAAAAGGGTAAAGGAAGCCAGCCTCGAAGGCCTAGCAACAAAACACATAGACCTAAGTCGCATTTTGGGCGAGGCAAGAACTGCGAAAGAGAACAGACTCGTTCCAGAATACATAGAGAAGTTCTTTCTTAAGGCTTCGGAGAAGATGGGTATTAATGTGGAAAAGAGAAAGGATGACTTTTGGAGAATATCCAACGTTCCCTACCAGTTTAGGAATCTGTCGTTCGAGTTTGGAATAAAGTTTGGGCCGGTTTTCAGAGAGTACAGCAAGTTTTCGTTCGAGAAGGGGCGGGCATTCAAAGGTCAAGCGGAATTTGTGGCTCCTGGTCATCCGCTTCTTGAGGCTGTTGTAGAGAGGATGTTTGAGAAGTACAGCGATGAGGTTGAGAAAGGTGCGGTCTTTCTAGATCCCTCAGGAAGCATGAACGGTTTCATCTGGTTCATGGAAGGGCAAATAAACGACGGAAGGGGATCTGTGGCTGGTAAAAGGATCTTTACGCTATATCAGGATGGTCAAAACAACATAAGGCTGGTTTCTCCGTCAATTCTCTGGGATTTGAAGCCTCATCATTCATCAGCGGTTAAAGAACTTCATAGCTTAGCACTTGATGAAGATTTGATACTTGCCTTTGCTGTAGAAAAGGTTTTGCCTGGATATCTTGAGGAACTGAAAAGACAGAGGGAGCATGATGCAGAAATAAAAAGAAAGTATGGAATAAGGTCCCTTCAAGAACTCATTCTCCAATCTGAAAGTAAATTGCTTGATTATGAGACAAGAAGAGCAAAGGGAGAGATCATTCCGGAGGTTACAATCCAAAACGAAAGGAGGAATAGGGAAGATCTGGAGAGAAAGAAGGAGCAGCTCGAAAGGCAAATAGAGTCGGAAGTCAACCTCTTGCCATCGCCGCCAAGGGTTCTTGGAGTAGTATCGGTGGTTCCTAAGATTCCAGTGGATGATACGCTGAAAGCAGATAAAGAGATAGAAGAGATCGGGATGAGGATTGCTATGGAATTTGAAATTGCTCAAGGAAGAAGCCCGGAGGATGTTTCTGTTCAGAACTTAGGTTTTGACATACGGTCAAAGTCACCAGAGGAGGTCTTTCGATATATAGAGGTCAAAGCTAGGGCACGAGAGGGTAAGATAGCGCTTACGCCAAATGAGTGGTTAATGGCCCATAGGTTGGGAAATGAGTTTTGGCTTTATGTTGTGACAAATGCGGGCACAACACCAGACCTTTATACAATACATAATCCGGCGGAGAAGCTGAAGCCAGAAGAAGAAGTAGAAATTGTCCGATATATTGTAGCGGATTGGAAAAATGTAGCTACGAGGGAAAGAATAGGTGGATAAAATGGATGAGAAAAGACTCATAGAAGTTGATTTCCCATTAAAAGAAGTAAGTGAAGAGTCGGTAAGAGAGAAAAACATACGGCATGGACATATTTCTACTCTTCATATTTGGTGGGCTCGACGCCCTTTAGCCGCGTCTAGAGCAACTACTTTTGCTGCTTTAGTTCCTGCGCCAAAAAATCATGATGAATTAAGGAAAAAACTCGAATTTGTTGTAGAACTTTCGAAATGGGAAAACTCTCTGAACCAGCGTATAATAGAAAAAGCAAGGAAAGAGGTTCAAGATTTCTTTAGAGGAAGAGCACCTAAAGTGTTAGATTGTTTTGCGGGTGGGGGATCAATTCCTCTAGAGACTTTAAGGCTTGGTTGCGAGACTTATGCTTTAGAGTATAATCCCGTTGCAGTCTTACTGCTAAAAGCTGTACTTGAGTATCCGCAAAAGTTTGGAAAAGTAAAAGCCAAGGCAGAGGGAGGGCTTCAAAGCTCGGCCAACAGCCAACTTCTTGAAGATATAAAGAAATGGGAAAACTGGGTATTGGAAGAAGCGAGAAAGGAGATTGGTAAGCTCTATCGTCCAGATCCCGATGGAAGCATTCCAGTAGGTTATATCTGGGCCAGAACTATCAGATGTCAAAATCCATCATGTGGTATTGAAATTCCCTTATTAAGGCAACTCTGGCTGTTAAGAAAAGAGAGCAAGAGGACGGCCTTACAAATAGTAACTGATAAAGAAAATAAAAAGATAAATTTTGAGATAGTTCAAGGAAAGGACATAAACTTCGACCCATCGCAAGGAACTACTAGAAAAGCAACGGTGTTATGTCCCCTATGTGGCTCAGGTATTAATGGAAAGACGCTGAGAAAAGAGGCAAACTACGGGAAGATGGGGCAAAGACTTATTGCGGTAGTGTTGCATAAACCTAAAAGTAAGGGTAAAATTTATCGTGTAGCAATTGACCACGACTTAGAAGTCTTTCAAACTGCTGAACAATATCTCGAGGAAAAGATCAAGAACTGGAGATGGAATTCTAATCCAATACCTGCTGAACCGGTGCCTACCCCAGACAGGAAGGAACCTTCAGAGGACATCAAGTTATTTTTCAATTTTGCACCTGTTGTTCTGTATGGTATGCGTAGGTGGGGCGACCTATTCAACAAGAGGCAGAAACTAGCACTCATAACATTTATTGAGAAAGTTAGGTTAGCATATGAAAAAATGATCGAAGAAGGATATGACGAAGAATATGCGAAAAGCGTTGCAGGTTATTTATCGTTAGCAGTAGACATGATGGTTGCTTTCAATAATGTCTTGGCAAGATGGGAGAATACAGCGGGTGCTATAAAAACTGCATTCGGAAGGCAAGCTCTCTCGATGGTTTGGGATTTCGCTGAAGCAAATCCATTTAGCGGGTCGACGGCGAGTTGGCAGGTCGGTTGGTATTACTATTTAAAGGTTATCAAACACTTGGGTCAATCTTACGACGGAAATGTAGCACAGACGACTTTTGGGACAGCGACAAGACTTCCTTATGCTGATTATTTTTTTGATGCTGTAATTACCGATCCCCCATACTATGATAACGTGCCTTACTCTGATCTATCTGACTTCTTCTACGTTTGGCTCAAGAGAACCATTGGAGATTTGTATCCCGAATTATTCTCCACGCCTCTGACCCCTAAATCTCAAGAGATAATTGAAAGTCTCTCTTTGCTGAGGGGCACTCCTAAACAAAAAGTTTTGGAGGATGGGAGTGTGATGATTAAGAACAAGGAATTTTTTGAGGATATGATTACAAAATCCTTCAAAGAGATCTACAGAGTTCTAAAGCATGATGGTATTACCGTTATAGTGTTTGCTTATAAATCTACTGAGGCATGGGAGACCATCATCAACAGCCTCCTTAAATCGGGTCTAGTGCTCACAGCTTCTTGGCCTGTTCATACGGAGATGAGAGAAAGACTAAGGGCGATGGAAAGCGCAGCTTTAGCGTCTTCAGTTTATATGGTGTGCAGAAAAAGAACGAAACAAGAAACTGCATACTTTAACGAAATAAGAGATGAAATCGACAAAAGGATAAAGGAAAAACTTACACAGTTTTGGGAACAGGGAATAAGTGGTGCTGACTTTTTTGTTAGTGCAATAGGCCCTGCTGTGGAAGTGTTCGGTAAATATTCAAAAGTAGAGAGGCTTTCTGGTGAAGAAGTCTCCGTTAAAGAATTATTAGAATATGTTAGAAAAGTTGTCAGTGAATTTGCTTTAGAAAGGGTTTTAAAGGGAGCTGACTTAGGAGGAGTCGATGCTGGGACAAGATTCTATTTGCTTTGGAGATGGACTTTTGGTAATGCCAAGGTACATTTCGATGATGCGATTAAACTTTCCAGACCAATGGGTGTTGAGCTTACAACTTTGTGGGAAAAAGGGGAACTTATAAAAAAGGAGAAAGAGTTTGTTCGAGTCCTCGATTCAAAGGAAAGAGCAAAAGATCCAGCCTTCATGAAGAAAACTAAGTTCACATCCATGATAGATGTTCTTCATTATGTCACAATATTATGGGAACGAGGAGAAAGAGAAAAGATTAAGGAAATCTTGGATGAGACGGGATATGCAAGAAACGAAATTTTCTGGCAAACGGCTCAGGCCATCTCCGAAGTTCTGCCGGAAGGTGATAAAGAGAGGCAATTACTTCAAGGATTTCTTTATGGAAAAGAGATGTATATTAAAGAAGCGGCGAGAGGGAAAAGAACTTTGCTTGATTTTACGGAGAGTGGTTAAATGAGTATGAAACCTTGGCTACAAGTTGCAGTTCCGCATAAAGATATCAGGGAAGGAAGAATAAGCGACTTCGCAGCAGACCTTAGTAGCATAACCAAACGTGAGGCTACGGTCGAGTATCAGGATCCCGGAACATTCTTTAAAAGAACGCATTTTACGAAGGGTCTGGAGAATATAATCAAGGATGTGCTACTTGTACTTTCAGGGAAAGAGAAGAGCAAAATCATACAGATCCAGACACCCTTTGGTGGTGGAAAAACTCACGCTCTGGTTTCTTTATATCATCTTATCAAGTCTGGAGAGAAAGCTTCACGTAATGGCGACGTAGGAAAGGTTTTGAAATCAATCAGGTTGGCTAAAGTTCCGAAAGCTAATGTTGTTGTTTTCGTCGGTACCGTGCCTGACCCTTTAAAGGGAAAGACACCTTGGGGAGAGATAGCAGACCAGCTAGGAGCATACCAAGTGGTGAAAAAGCATGACATGAAAAGAATCACCCCTGGAAGGGAAATACTTGAAAAGATATTCGACAAAAGTAAACCTTTGTTAGTTTTGATTGATGAGTTAACACAGTATATTGTCAAGGCAAAGGAGTTTGAAGACCAGGTATTTGCTTTCTGTCAGGAATTAACCGAAGCCGTAAAATCCTCAGATCAATGCGTGCTCCTTTGTACACTGCCCTCAAGTGCTCCTTACGGTGAGCGCGGGGAGAAGGTTCTAAGTCAGTTGCAGAGAATCTTTGGAAGAATGCAAGTGATCTATACCCCAGTAGAGGGCGAGGAGATCTACGAAATTTTGAGGAAACGTCTCTTCGAAGATTTGGGCGATAAAGAAGTTCATGAAATAGTTGCTGCGCAGTATTTTGAGCTTTACCAAAACCTTGGAGAAGAGGTCCCAAGCGAAGCTCGTGAAATTGGATACAAAGAAAAAATTAAGAAGGCATATCCATTTCACCCAGAGCTCATAGATGTTCTTTTTGAGAGATGGGGAACTATTCCCACTTTTCAAAGAACCAGAGGGGTATTGACGCTTTTAGCGGAAGTGGTTTCAGACCTTTTCAAAAGGGAGGACCCATCGCCTCTAATCCAGCCCTCTAACATAAATCTAGCCAACTCACGTATACAAAGATTGTTTATTGAGCACATCGGTGAAGTGTTCGCATCTGTCGTGGCTTCGGACATAGCTGGTGAGAATGCAAAAGCAGTAAGAATAGATAGACATATGGGAAAAGACTATGCAAAATTCAGAGTAGCAGCAGGCCTCGCTACTTCCATATTCTTCTATTCCTTTAGCGGCGGAGAAAGAAAAGGATTAACTCCACAAAGGCTCAGAGTGGCATTTCTGCGCGAAGGAATTCCTCCGGCTATCGTAGGAGACGTTCTTAAAAGACTTGAAGACATAGACGGACCTTTATACCTGCACGTAGAGAGGAACCTCTACTATTTCAGCAGCATAGTTGGTCTTAACCGACTCATAATAGAAAGGGAAGAAGTAATAGGAGAAGATGACATAGTAGAAGAGGCTAAGAGAAGGGTTGGAAAAATTGCTGGCACAGACTTCGAGGTTTACCCGTGGCCGAGATCAAATAGCGATGTCCCGGACAATAAGAAGCTGAAACTGGTAGTTCTTCCTCTTGACTTTATGGTAGAGGACCCGCGAACAGAGGAATTCATCCAAAAAGTTCTTACCAAATACTCAACCGGATTTAGAACTTATAAGAACTCATTAATGTTTTTAGTGACTGATCCGAGTGAGTATGAAGCATTCAAACGAGCCATACGTCGCTTTCTTGCCCTTGATTCGATAAAGGAAGACAAAGAAAAAATGAAGACTCTTACAGAGGAAGACAGAGAGCGGGTAAATCAAAGGCTGAAGGATGCTGATTCTTCGATATGGTTCAAGATAATGTCAGTCTATCGATACCTGGCAAAGGCTTCGAAGGATGGTGTTGCGACATTCGATATGGGCATACCTACGGTTGGTGAGAGGCCGACTCTCACAGGAAGGGTTAGAGACTATCTTAAAGACCAAGATATCCTGCTCGAAAAGATATCTCCAAAAGTGCTGCTTGAAAAGACATTCTCCAAAGACGACAAGAGTAAGAACTTTGTTGAAATATGGGAAGCATTTCTGAAATATCCTGAACTGCCAATGCTCGAAAACGAAGGCGTGCTCAAAAGTGCTATCGTCCAAGGAGTACAAAATGGCGTGTTTGGAACAACTATCGGTGAAAGAGTTCGATATTTGGAAACGGTTTTCGTGGAAGAGTTAACAGAAGACCTGGTTGTACTCAGGAAGGAAATCGCACAGGAAATGAAGAAAGTAGTTGAGGAGGTCCCAATTATCATAGAACCCGGTCCAGTCGAGGAAGTTCCTAAAGGAAAACCTGTTCCCGAAGCAGGAATGATAAGGAGACTCAAACTAGTAACCAAAGTCCCATGGAACAAGCTTTCAGACGTAATGCGTGGCGTATTTATCCCATTAAATCAAGAGGGAGCTCAAGTAACACTAGAGATGAAAATAGAGGCGCAATCTGAGAAGGGAATAAGCAAAGACACTCTAGACCTTAAGATAAGAGAGACCCTAAATCAGATTGGAGCAAAGGTTGTCGAAGAAGAAGTTGACTGACAATCAGGAAGATCGAGAAGGTTTGGTTAATTTGTCTGAACGTAGCTTCGTAAATAAATTGTATGAGCTGATTATTCAGAATAAGAAGTCTGGCTAGTAGATGAGGCATTGGTAGGATGTACAGAAATTGAATACTTTTCGAGCAAAGATGTTGGCAAAAAGAGTTTCTTTGAAGGTTTACAACAGGCCATAGCTTTTGCCATCTTTGGTTTTGATGGACTATCACTGTGGCACGTATTCTCTGGTGATGTGAGGAATGAAATAATCGAAAATTGCAGCAACGCTTTAGAAGAATCTTAAATTACCCATATTCTACTTAGTCACCAAAATTCAGGACGAAAAGGAGCTTAAACTTAAGTGTTTCAAACCCTGGCGATTGGACAAAACTGTAGATTACTTCATCGATTCTTTGAATAGCCATTGGATTAGCCGGGAGAACAGAAACCCACTTTTGCAGAACAGCAAAATCAAAGACAGAAGGAAAGTTGTCAAAACATTACTAAGAATACCTGTGTAAATTTCATTCACAGCGTTTCTGAAAATAACTGTTATCAGAAGCTTCATGAATAATAGCTTGAGATGATCTTTATTTCGTTGGCAAGGCTATGTGATATTTTGAACGGAGGATAATTTATGGTTGTCCTAGATTTTGGTAGAGGGAAAGAAGAAGTCGTGACTCAAGAAGAATTCCCTTTTGACTAGTATTCTTGAAAGATTAACCGATAGAAATAAGAATCTTTGGAGAGACTCATATTTGGAGACCTCAGTAATGTCTGAACGCATTGAATATGTCGATCTAAAGCTTATTCATCCCAATAGACTGAACCCTAGATTGGAAATAAACGTCATGGCTCTCAATGAACTTGCAGATAGTATCAAACAAGTAGGTATAATCGAACCACTTATTATCCGACCAAAGGATGGAGAATATGAAGTTGTAGTGGGAGAAAGACGCTACCGAGCAGCTCAACAAGCGGGATTGAGCAAGATACCAGCTATCATAAGAGATTATGGAGATGACGAAGTAATTGAGCTAAATCTGATTGAGAATATACAAAGAGAAGATCTAAGCGCGGTGGAGAAAGGCTCTATATGTGAACGTCTTTTGGACAAATATCCTGAAAAGTATCCAACAACCCATTCACTAGCTCAGAAATTAGGGGTCCATGAAACCACTGTCAAAACTTGGATATCTGTGGTCTTAGAAGTTCCAAAAGAAATCCAACGTTTAATTGTTCCTGTTGAACGCCCAAAACCAGTACCAAAAGGAAAGATAACTTATGATGCAGCCCTTCAAATATCAAGACAAATCCAAGAACCAGAAAGACAAATGGAAATAGCTCAGAAACTGTCTGAAGAACCTGTGTCTACTTATCTTGCTCGCAGGATTATAAGAGAAGTAGCAAAGGAACCAGAGAGACCAGTAGAAGAGATAGTTCAGAAAGTTATTGAAGAACCTTACGAATTACCTTTCAGGCTAAGCCATATGCAACCAATTTTAGACGGCATTAAAACACAAACTTCGAGAAGGGGTATCCCTGATCCGAAAATTAAAGAAGGGGCGGTGATTCACGCTGCTGTTTGGGAGCCTCATTTTGCTGATTTGCTAGTCACAAAGATTGAAAGGAAGAAGTTAGGAGATTTTACTGAAGAGGATGCAAGGAGAGAAGGCGGTTATACTTTAGAAGAATTTAAACAAGTTTGGAAGGACCTTCATGGAGAATGGAACCAAGATGAAACTGTCTACATAATTCATTTTAGAGAGGCAAAGTGAGTTTTAATTGTCATGGCGTAAAGAAACAGTGGTTGTCTTAGTTAAAGCAGCTCCAAATTGGAGCAAAAAGTATAAGGAATATGAGATATGCACAGCTGGAATTAGTCAGGATAATGGTTGGAGACGTTTCTATCCATTTCCAGAAGATGTAATGATTCAGAAAGACATCAAAGTCTGGGATATTATTGAAGTTGAAACGAAAGATCCCATGGATGATCCTCGTCCAGAAAGTCGAAAAATAAATGACAAGTCTATTAAGAAGATTGGTCGCATTGAAGATAGAAATGAAAGGAGAAGATTTCTTATATCAATAAGTGAGCCTTCATTGGACATCCCTATGGAAGAAAAGAGATCGTTGACAATTATGAAACCGAGAATTGAAGCCTTTAGTATCAAGAAGAAGCCTGAAGAACCAATCCAGATCACCCTTAACGGTAAAATATTTAAACAATCTCCATATGGAGATGCTAGACTTCTTTACAGGTGGAGATGCCCTAAACCTTGTCAAGTCTGTAAAACGCATTCTCATATTACAGAATGCTTTGATTGGGGTGCAAACTTTCTCTATAAGAAATACGAAGATGAAAAAGAAGCTAGGGCTAAGGTAAAGGAAATGTGTTATTACAAAATGGTATACGACTTTGATACATGGTTCGCCTTAGGGACTCATCGAATGAGACCTTGGAAGAAATGGATGATTGTTGGACTTCTTTGGATGAAAAAAGAGAGAACAATTAATGCTAGACAGACTGCCTTAGACAAATCCTTAGATACTTTTGAGCTGCTCTAAAGTTTTATGAGCTAGATCCATTTTGGAAAAGCGACTCTGTTATCAGATTCTGACGTAACATCCTCTCATTTTGTTGTAGCGACATCTTTGCGATTGGCCATAAATAAGTATGTTCGTATAGTTCCGCCATTATAACGGAGACAGCAGTCTTCAAAGTCGAATTATGTTGCTTAGTAAAGAAATTGTTCCGATACTTGAGGTTAACGGAATTCGAGAGATTTTTAAGATTATTTGCCACGAAAAGTTCTTCCACTTTCACTCATCTCTGCCTTCAGCGTTTCGCTGTATAGGTTGTGAGGTTGTGCGCGCGATGGAGGTGGCTTGAGAGGCCCATACGAAATGTAAGATGAGAAGTCGTAGTTCCAGAAGCTTGAATTCTGAAAGGCTCCGTACTCTTAATACTCCTTACATATATGTCTTCCAAGTATATCTGAGCGTTTGGAGAACGGTTCTAGACCACTTAGTGAGGAGGATTTAAAGGTCACTATTTAAAAGTTTTCAATGTATTCCATAGAATTCACATAGCTTTTCAATATCATCAAACGAGACTATTAGAACGTTGTTTGGTCCATATAGTGACCTAAACTCCACTAATGCTTTTTCAAAGCGATTTCTAATGGGCTCAACTTTCTCAGCAGCCTTTTCAGCCTTACCTCGTTTAACTACCACGAAGCCATATGGTAATTTAGATAAGTTTGAGATATCTCCTTTCATTGCTTTTGTTGTTGCATCCGCGGCTTCTATCTCGAATGCAGCATATAGACATCTTTTTACACCAGCTTTTTGATTGACTAATCGCTTGTATTGCTGATCTAGATCATTCCGAAATAGAATGATTTCTAAGAGTTTCTTGTCCCATTCTGGTGGGGTGATGTACCATAATACGTCGTGACGTATCGCAAGTTTCCCAAGTTCCGACTCTTGACCCTCTTCAATGTCAACTTCAAAGCCAAAATGCCTACCTAGTTTACATAAGAGAACTTTCATACGACGTGCTTCTACACTTTCATTTCTTCTCGTCCTAATTTGCTCGCATCTTTCAATGTTGCGCATGTTTAAGCACTTCCGATTCAGGAATATTTTAGCTCTGAGACTAATAATTTAAGGCTTTAATGAGATATAGCCCATCTCTTAAGGAAGGTGATGTAATATGCCTTTTGGAGGAGGAGCATTCGAAGAATTTGTTGCTGAATACATCCGATATATGCCTAGATACGAAGGTTATATGGTGGAAGCCGGAGTAGATTACAAACGAGAGAAGCAGCTCCAGCAACAGATTAGGGGAGTAGCGAAACAAGCTTACTGGAGCGATATCGATGTTCTCGCCGTTACGCGTGATAGAGCGATTGTGGTGAGTTGTGATGAGAACTGTGCGAAGAAGCTAGACCAGATTGTAGACGAGCTGTCATTCGCAGAAGAATTTGTTAGGCGAAAGTTCCCATTTGTCGAGGAGGTGAAAAAGCTTTATGCTTTTTGCATATCGTGGAGTCGGAAAGAAGATAGAAAAAAGCTTCAGGAACTCCAAGAACTGCATGGCGTTGAAATTCTAACTTATGTCAGAATGGTGCGAGAGTTTCTAGTAGAACTTCGCAAGAAAGAAAAGTATGGGGTCACGGCAGGTAAGTTCACAGAGCCAATAATGTGGGCATTGAGAGAGCTGGACATGATTAGAGTTTTGACCAATCAGGACATTTTTCAAAGCATCACTCCTTCAGTGAATGAGGCTCGAGAAAGGTCTAAGATCACTAGTAGACGAAAATTCATAGTTGAATGGTGATGCGCATTCACTCTTCTCTCGTAAGCACTAAAAAATAGGCAACAAACCTACTACCATAAAGTACAATACTCGAAGAGAGTTCGGAATTTTACTGATAGTAGGGGTATCGGGATCATCTGACGGAAACGTTCTAGAGAAAGGTTGTGTTTAATTCATGGAACAGAGAGGAACACGTCCTTGTCTGGAAAAAGAGTAATTCTTTTTGACACTTTAATGGGAAGGGTAATTCTTTTCTCTTCAATGTTCTTATCATTCTATTTTGTCTCGGCAACAATAGGAATTGACCAAGCTTTCCTAGTGCTCTTACCTCCTTTTATAGTCTTGACCGCATTCTGCTATTGGAAACAAGGTATCAAGAACATTCTATCAGTAAGAAGTGTCTTGTTTTCCTCCTTGTTCGTTGTTCTGTCTCTTGCGATAATTCTCGTATTCTCACCAAATAAGCTTAATGAGTGGTGTACAATAGTAATTCGGCAGGGCCTAAGAGAAGAGTTATACTTCCGTTTTTGCATGTTGGGGATATTGAAGAGTTCTAATGATTGGAAAAAAACTAAAACAATTCAAAGGGCACTTATTCTTTTCGTGAACAGCATGTTGTTCACTTTACTTCATGTTCAATATCAAGCGATTTCTGACTATCTAACTCTTCTTTGGGTAAGCCTCATTTTCAGCTACTTATTCATAGAAAATGGCATCGTATCTGCAATAGTAGCCCATTCGGTATGGAACTTCTATCTAAATTGGTACTTATTGATTCCTTTACTTGTTCTCGCAATGGTAGAAAAACTGCTGAGAGATATTCCGAGAGAACCCATTAACTTAAGTTGATGAGTTAACCTTGTTTACGGAAACATCTGGCAATGTAAACGTCATGAGCCGGCTTCATCTTATGTTCTGATACTCGGAGATATCGGAATCAATTGGTTTGGTTCAAACCATGTTGATTATCCAACCTTTTGTCGCGAGCTTTTCGCATGATAAGTCTATTAGACCCTAGCGAGTTCACATTTATTTGCCTACAGAGGTACCGGCAATGTTATTCTCGATGACATCAGCTTTTCTTTCTAGCATAGTAGGCTGTTAAGGCTAAAAGAATAACTGACACTGCTATCAAGATATAATTAAGACTTGAGCTTCTACCAAGTTCATTTGTCAACCTTTGGTTTTCCAATATTAAATGGTCATATTCATCATCAGTGTAGGAATGTGTTTGCTTATATTGACTGTAAGTTGCATTCAGCGAATTGTACTCTGACACGAGGCTGTCGTATGCATCTATGTATTGGTCTTTTTGGCTTAAAATATCATCAAACTCTAGGTTTGTGTAACTGTGAGTTGCCCTATAGTCATCATAATCGCTTTGAATGGACGCATAGTCTGCTAGCAATATATCGTATTTCATACTTAGCTCAACATATTCCCCGTCTATCCATTCCTCAAATGTCAGTACATTAATCGTACATCCCGAAACTGAATGTGGTATAGCATTTCCTGATTCGTCCCAAAGTCTTGTATCCGTTAGACGTATCTGTGTTGAGCCTGAATGTAGAACCTTGAAATAATATGCGAACATTGTAGCTGAGCCTGAAAAAGTTTTAGAAAGCTCTCCTTGGGTATACCAGCCTGTCCAGCCACCTACCGTGTTATAGAACCACTCATCCATTTTCCCGAATCCCAGATATTCTATAACATACATGTCATAAGCAAAATTTAGTGAAAAACTTTTGAGTCTATTAACATTGCTGACGTTGAGTCTCACAGCAATAACAGCAAAATTGGTCTCTCCTAGATCTGCCAGCGGGATTTGTATTACGTCTGGATTAAGGGATAATTGTGTTGTCGAATCCTCTGTTTTCACTAATCCTGCTTGAACCGATAGAATGATAAAAATAGCTATAAAAGTTAAAATGCGCCGTTTCATGTTTCCACAAACACTGTTTTCTCTTTTCATGAATATATCTTTTGGTTACTTTCTCTTCTCAAACCATTTATAATCAGATAAAAGTATGTGTTTAGCTACTTTTAGAATATGGTTCATTTCTGCCTCTCTTCGAAATAATTACATTATTCAGACACAAAAAAAGGCTAAATTAAGCTTCTTTTCAGTAAGCCGAACACATACGGTAAGTCAAAACTATATAAGCTAGCCTTTACAAACTGATTGTAGTAGTCACATAACCTTGCGGATCCTTCCATTCAAAATAAAAAACTGCGTTACATGGATCATCAAGATCCACTCTTCTTACTGGTTGATTCTGATATTCACGGTTATCGGGAGCATTGGGTAACGAACAAGCGTTTAAGCTGTGGGTTTCTGAAGGTCATATTGTTGGAGCAACTTTAAATCGCTATATTGTCTTTATCAATATTGATGAAAATGAACGTGGACTCCTCATGGAAAATCATACAAATGATTCGAAACGACTCCTCATTAAACGAGTTTCAGAAACGGTCTATTATCGAAGCGATAAGTAACCCGAACTTGCAATGGAATGAGGATGAGTTCCTAAGTCATCTGCCTCCAAATGATGCAATAGCACTTATGGAGCACTTTCCTTATCCTGTTCCTAAGCATCTTTTTGCATTTTTGACTGACATGCTTCTTGAAAAGAAAGTAAATTCGCTTGAAAGAAAGCCAAGATACCATGACACTGTGCTCTCTTATTTTTCCACTTTGCGTAAACTAGAACATTACAGTATAGAGAATAGATACAAGGCAGTTCTAGATAGTATTTCCGATCTTTGGGTAAACTCAGACAAGAATCCATCTATTTTCAGAACATCAAAAGATTTCGAGCCGATATTGCAGAGAATTCCCAATTACAGGGATCATTTCATACATTCCTTCAATGTGTTTCTTCTTGGGTATTACATCATCAATGAATTAGGTGTAACTAGGCATAATGAGTACTTCAAGTCACATGATGTGAATTTGACTTGGATGCTGACCGCGACCTTCCACGATATAGCTTATCCTCTCCAACAGATGGAATCATGGCTAAATGAGATATTAGATACATTCTTGGGTGTGAACCCAGATTTCCAGTTGAAAATCTCGGAAATCATTCCACCGGTCTACGTTGACTTCATGCGATTGATAAGTCGTCAGCATAAACAGCCGATCCAGGGCCCGATAGAGGCTGAAACGTTTAGGTCTATGGATTGGACCTTCTACAACGAGCTCAATTCTAACCTCGTGAAAAAAGATCACGGTGTCCTAGGAGCACTCATGTTGGCTCATCTTCTAGCGATCAGGGAGGGATTCGCTGGAGAAAGTCAATCTTGGAATTTCTTGTACAACCATCTACCAGCTTGTCATGCAATAGGTCTACATCACTTATCAGCTGTTACCGCTTCATTTGCCTTGCATCCCTTCGCTTTCCTACTAGTTCTGTGCGACGAACTCCAAGATTGGGGGAGACCATCTAAACAAACAAATCGAAGACCCCTACATCTTGAGGACGTACACATATCAGAATCTGATAGACCTAAGATTGAATTTGCGGTTAAAGCGTCCGAGGATAAAGAGAAGGAACTCAGGAACGCCCTCATACCTCGTCTGAGAACCGGAGGCAGGATCGATGTTTCTATAAGGAAGATAGACAATGAAGAAATTCTTTCAATAGGGCGATAAGAAGATGATTAAACGGGGTCGAGACTTTAAAGGCAACTATCCAAACGAATCTTCTTCATTGGGAAGAACTTTCATAGCTAGCAGCTTAAGAGAAGTTGATCACTCGACGGTTGCGATCCCGATCAGTTTGTCAAGGACCTTGGTGTCCCGTTCCGATAGTTGGCGTCATCAGAAGTGTTGTTCTCAGTTCTCACCTTATTTGCGGGGAGAAACTGGAAACCATTCAGGTTTGAGAAGGAAGTTCCTTCTCTCCTAGCTTCTTGTCACCAAGTCTGGAATCAAACGACAGATGTCGTCTAAGTAATTGCTTAAAATTTCTTCTTCGGTTTCGCAGAAAATTCACATATTTAAGTCTTTCGGTAGTCCTGGGGTTGTCTCGTTTCCCATAGACTTTTGCCTATATCTATCTTAGATCTGATATGGGGATGGCAACGACACTATGAACTTACTTCCCATCTAGGATCAAGCGGATAGCCTTAGCAATGTAGTGATGGAGCTGAGGGTGAAAAACTGGAAAGAATACATAAAATTCATTCAAGTTCTTGAGGCAGTAGAAGCCCTCTAAGAAACCATTCCTCAAGTATTGGAGTATAAATGATTTCATGAGTTTGGCGAGACAAGTCATATAGAGAGATTGCGGTAGAATTAAATTCCACAAAGATTTGGACATGGTTGAGATCAAGACTGGAAATATCCAGCAGAAACCTCGAACGCTGAAAGATTAACCGCTTCGCGCAAAAGTCAAGGCAAAACTTAATTTCCTTGTGCACAATACTAACTAAGGGAGATACCGTATATTTGGAGAGTGAAAGATAATGCGAATGTCAAGGTTCAGGGTTCAGAACTACAAAAATGTTGATGATACTGGATGGGTCAGTTGTGGTGAACTTACCGGCTTTGTGGGAAAGAACGAATCAGGAAAGTCTGCAATATTTAGAGGGTTATCCAAGCTTAATCCATCAGACGGGGAGAAGTATTATGGCCTAAAAGAGTTTCCTCGGAGAAGATATACACTTGATTTTAAGAATGAAGACTGGCCGGTTAGCAGCGTAGAATTCGAGCTATCGGACAGTGAATCTCAGAAGTTGGCTCAGATCTGCCCCTTTCTCAAAGAAGTTGAAAAGGTGATATGCACACGACATTATTCATGGAAGCTTGACGTTGAATTTTTACCTAAGCCAAAGTTGCCTGATGTTTCGATCGCGACATTCATAAATCTGCTTAAAGGATGGCATTCAACAATAGGTGAGGCTGTAGCTCCCGAAGGCAAAGGTGAACAGTTGGCAGCACTCAAGAACGGTTTGTTACAATTCCTAACTGGCAAAATCCAACAACTTAGCAGTAACGATCCTTCCAGTTCAGTTCCAATACCCCAAATAGGTGAGGTACGTAACTATATCTTGAGCAACCTTAACGAGCAGTGGCAAAAGGATCTATTTGCGAAAATAACAACAGAGGTAGCTAAGTTTGAGGAAGATCTACAAGTTAGGAAGGATCTTAACCAAGCCAATAAATGGGTCGAGAGCAATCTTCCCAATTTCATCTATTTTGAGGAATATAATGTAATAGATAGTGCTATACATATTCCTAATTTTATTCAGCAGATGAACCAAACGCCTTCAGCGCCCCGTGTTAGAACCACAAAATGCCTATTTGAACATGTAGGGCTTGATATACAATTCGTAAAGCAACTTGATCCTAATCAACCAAACAAGACAGAAGAAGAGTTAAGAAGATATGCAGATGAACGAGCGATCCTTATGTCTTCTGCATCCGACATAATGACACAGAAGTTCTCAGATTGGTGGGAACAAAGGCAACACAGATTTCGGTATCAGGTTGACGGGGCATTTTTCAGGGTATGGGTGTCAGACAATTTGGACCCTAGCGAGATAGAGTTGGATCAACGAAGTCGTGGAATGCAATACTTCTTCTCGTTCTACTTAGTCTTCCTCGTGGAGGCCAAAGGGGTCCACCGTGATTCCATTCTGCTACTTGATGAACCAGGACTGCATGTTCACGGAACGGCTCAACAGAAAATCGTCAAATTCCTGGAGAATCTAGCGAAACAGAACCAGCTTCTTTATTCGACTCATTCGCCCTTCATGATTGATGGAGACCATTTAGAGAATGTTCGAGTAGTCTATGAAGGTGAGGACGGAACTGCTAGTGTCTCTGAGGATGTGTGGCCCAGAGACGAGGATTCTCTGTTCCCACTGCAGGCTGGTCTGGGATACTCTTTGGCCCAGACTCTTTTCTATTCCAAAAAGCAAGTTGTTGTGGAAGGATTGACAGACTACTGGCTCTTGAAAGAAGTCGGAGAAATTCTTTCTAGCAAAGAGATGACATCACTTAGGAATGATGCCGTTATCGTTCCATCAGGTGGGGTAAGTAAGCTGCTACCTTTGGCTTCAATGCTACTAGGCCACGAAGTTAAGGTAGCGATTCTTCTCGATGGAGACGAACCAGGTAGGCAGAAGGGAAAGGAAGCTGAGAGACGACTGCTTGTAAAGTGTTTATTCATGAGCGATTTTGCTGGAATGGAAGAGGCCGAACTGGAGGATCTTTTTCCGGAGAGTATCTACCTCAACGCTGTAGGAACCGCCTATCCCAAAATCCAAGTCTCATTTGAAGAAGATGAAAAGCAAATCAAATGCATTTCGAAGAGAATACAAGCATCTTTCCAAAGACGTGGACATGATTTCGAGAAATGGCGCCCAGCAAGAGCCTTACTTGATCTGATTCAGAAAGATCCCAACATCTTGCCAATGGAGACTCTTAGCAAATTTGAGGCGATCTTCAAAGAGCTGAACAAAATCCTTAAATGAGGCTTTTTGTTGATGATTCGTTAATTTCATCCTTTCTCTCTCCCACTTTTCACATATTGTATCATGTAGTGCTTTGGTTTTCTTAATATATGCGCATTGCAGTTATGGACAGATTTATACTGAAAGTTGAAACGTGTTCAGTAGATTCCTACATCTTTGACACAAATACATGTTCTGATAATCGGCGTTATCAGAGGTTCGACCTGTTGCACTGTGTATGCTTTTCTTCCCTGAAAAGTTTCCAATCTACCGGAAACTTCTCTGTTAATCTCACTAGCCTTCTCCTTTTTGGCGGATTCCTCTCGTTTACGAGGTTTTCTAAGCGTTAATCTCACTTAGCTGTCCGTCTAATTTAATAGCTTCAATGCTGGTTGTCCCCTCCCTGCGCCTCTAGCTATGAACATCTCATATGGTATTATTAAGGGCCTGGATTCGCCGGCTCACTTGTTATAGTTAATGGAGAACTTCCCTCCACGTCGTCGGCTCCTACTCGAATCTAGACACTGATTTCCCATACAACTCGAATTTCATCACTTGAAACAGTTACACTAATGCGTTCAGCGTCAGTATATGCTACCACCAAGGTTCGTTGATTTGGGCGGAGAAGCTCTAGATTCTCTAGATACTGAGGATTTGGCGGGATTGCATCCGGATTAACAAAACGAATGATTGCCACCGAACTTGTTATTCTAACGTTGTGGGCTGGCATGTAGCCAGTATTTTGTAGATCAAAGTAGAGCTTGTTCGGTTCAGTTGATTTCTGCACGCTGGAAATATCGAACTCCGGTTTCAACGTGACAGAGTCTATTTTTGCTTGGAAAAAAATCTCTCCAACATTTGTATAAAAGAGAATTCCGAAATCTGTTTCGGTAATAGTTGCATTTAAATAGGGATTCTTTACCCAAATGTTGAGCTCTAATCTAATTGTTCTGCCTTCTTTGGGTAGAAGTTCTGTCCCTTTTTCTATTCCGTTGCAAAGCACAACTGCGCTTACGTCAAGGTCAGACGCAATATCTATATCGCTTCCAACTCCGTGAAAAACAATCGCATCATTCCAGACATTTTTCAGTTGTAGGGAGTCCGAATAATAGATAAGAGTAATCGTCTCTATGGGACTTCGTCCTGGACGCGGTTTCCCAAAGTTAACTGTGTCCACTTCAATCGCGTAATCGGTATCAGAATACAGCCTCAGATACGATGGACTTTTTTGTATGTGAGGGCTTGCACCTACAAAGACCATTACGATCAGCAGAATTATGAAGATCCAAAAAAAGGTTACCTTACGCATTTTTACTCGCCTCCATATTAAGAACCAACCGTCTCAGCAAAAGTATAGCTTGGCGTGCAGGTCTTCCTTATTTCGTATCTCGGCGGAATCTTGGAGTTGCCTAACCCCTGCTGGATTTGTCAATTCACTTCTCACGCTGTTGTCGCTGAAGTTAACAATAAGCTTGACATCTTTCACGTTGCGTATATTTTCATGGAACAACTGGTAGGAATCTTTGCCGACAAAGGCAACTGCGGCATAGGCTCTGTTCCTCGACTGAAAGGAACAGCGGTGAATAGTCTCAAACAGTTTGGAACTAAACAAAAATCTCACATCTGAACCCACTTTTAGTCTTCTGACACTAATGCTATCAAGCATTTTGGTGTTAAAGGATTTTCTTGACGGCGGTTATGGTATAATACATGCATTGGAGAGATCTAGGAAGTACCAAGCTACTTTCAGCTATTCTATCAGCTATTCTATCATGCATCAAGGAGGAATTCCTTGATGATCGATCGATCCTCACCCCACATTTATTTTTTCAAGGTTTTATCGGGGGACCAACATGTTGCCCAGTCTCAGTCAAATGTGTATGTTTTTCCAATTTCTCAATTCGCTTTTTCAATTCATCGATTTGCTTCTGGATTTTGGCTACGCTCTTCTCAGCCATGTGCTTCACCTCCCTATTCGACAGAACAGCAAAACAAATTTAAGATTATCGGAAAAAGATAACAAGGCGATAGCAAATTTGTTGTTTTTCCTGATGCAGTGGGATCTGGATTTGGCGTCATTGGTAGATCGTTTCATTGGTGTAAACATTTCTTTCAATTGACTCCCGGTTCAAAATATGAGGTTCGATTAATGGTTAGTGGAATTTCAGGTTCTCAAACTATAACGGCAGAAGAAACAATTGAGTTCACTGTGTAAATACATTCCACAAACTTCCGATATGCACAGTTATCGGAAAGAAATCCCTCATAACCCTCTGACAAAGTGCCTCAGGCTTAGACGACGGTCAACAATGATTCTGCCAGGCCTTAATGGCTACCTCGCTGTTTCCACGCAATCACCGAAATTC
>Ga0315312_1001271_pt1 | contig 20398 bp, 19 predicted proteins | sample TDP7_MG_FD_203629 | JGI IMG/M metagenome (GOLD analysis project Ga0315312, IMG submission 203629) | Freshwater sediment microbial communities from Lake Towuti, South Sulawesi, Indonesia - TDP7 | ecosystem: Environmental > Aquatic > Freshwater > Lake > Sediment | place: Indonesia: South Sulawesi... | reverse complement strand
ACACTGTTCTTCTATTTTTAACCTGCTGGAACAAATTTATAGAGGAAGGGCCTTCAAAAATCCCTACACTCATATCAGAACTCTCATCCCTCATACTAAGAACTTTAACACTTTAGAATGGTGGACCTGCCCTTCTAATCCCTATGCTTAATTCATAGGCAAGTTTATGTGCTAACCTCAAAGGCGCTGGCAGGGAGTAGCTTCTCCTGGGAGAACCCCAATTGAGGTATGTCAAATAAAAAACATCTTTGAGTGCTTCCTTTGGGATTATTTCTCCTTTTGCTGGAATCACTTCAGCGACGATGGGCTTTGGCGTTCCATGCTCATATTCTTCACCGCCAGCTCCACAGAGCACGGAATAAAAACTATCTAGAAAATAATAGTCTCCAGAGACAGGCTTAATTATTTCTGTATCAATCTGGCGGAATACCCTATAGGGTACTGTTTCTTTGACGGAAACAATTCCACATTTGCTATAGTTATACTTCTCATCTGATTCTTGGAAAACACTCTTCTCGTTAGGATGAACCTCGCCGTGTCTCAGAAAGATTAGACTATCACTTTTAGGTGCAAAGTTGTGAGCTTCCTTAACGCAGTGTTATGCCCGCGGTTTTATCCTCTTGGAAGTTGAAGTAATGCTTCAAGTATCGCCCTTGAGACCTCGGTTGCCACGCATCGGTTTTCCCTCTCCTCAATTAGCCAATTCTTCGTTAGTTCCCCGTAGGTTTCCCGGCCAAAGTTCTCAATGAACCGGTTTTTCTCTATGCCCTCTTCGCCAGAGTCAAGGATGGCTTTTACAGCTTTCCTGTATTTTTTGACCTCGTATCTCCAATCTATTGGGAGGGCGGGTAGGTGGACCTCCATTCTGAAGCTTTCATGGATATAGTACACGGGGGCTTTGGCGATGAAGCCAATGACGGATGCTAGGGCGACGATCGATCGATTTCTTCGATGAGGCCTCGTCGTCCCCATGGAAGTAAAAATTTTCTCGCTAGATGTGAGGGGTTGTTGATGAGTAGTGGTGTGTATAGGCTTCATAAGTGTCAGGTTCGTTATGAAATTCTGAGCGAAGGCGTGTTGCCAAAGGATTTCAAACAGATTGAAATGAGTAATTGGACTGCGTTGCTGGGGTTAGAGCAGGGTGTTAAGGTTAGGCATACAAGCCGAAGCTGGATTGTCCATATCGAAACCTTGTATGGTGGAAGCCCAGCTGAGTTGGGTGCCATGGCTAAGAGTCTTGCTGATCGTGTTGCTAAGGCTTTGATGCTTAATTATGGTTGTAGGCTTGGTGAAGGGATGCCCGAACGTGTTAAGGCTTTGGAAGGGAAGGTGGAAGCTCTGCACATGGATTTGACGGAGCTGATATCTGCTCTTAAGCAATTGTTTAACTTGGAATCAGATCCTGAGAAGAGGCAGCGGGATCAGATGAGGGCGGATACCTATAGGACTTGATATAAGAGGGCTGTGGTGCTAATTCTCCCATAATACTTTAGTATCCTTTGATGTTAATGTTTAAATGTATACAGTATTATTGTACTTATAGGGTGCTTGAAATGACTCGTCAGTGGCAGCTTATGAGAGATGCTCAGACTTTTCTAGAAGCTTCTAGGCTGGCCAATAATGCCTTGAAGGGTATTCACTTTGTCCAGATTGCCAGAAAAAAGGGGGCTTCACCCAATGCTTTTCACGTTGGGAAAGTAGATGATGGAATTAAGCTTCTGGAAAGGTTATTGACTACTCTTGAGGCTCGGGAAAGGGACGAGATAGTGTCTTCTGAGGCTCTTTCAATTCTGTATTCTATTTATCAGGGGCGGCTTGTCGCAAGTTATCCAACTCTTAAGCAGACGATTAGCGCTTCCATAGAAGAATTGCAGAAGTTCAAAAGGGGAGAGGTTGCCACGATTGAGGATGCAGAGGAGCTACTGGAAATAATTGCTGGTTCCACGGCTGAAGAGGCTATGAAGGCTTCCGCGAGAGTTCGGATTTTCATGATGGAAGCAAGGTAACAATGCTTCTAGTTGAACAAAAGGCCAACATTCTTCTTTCTAAAATCACCTTTGCTGAGAAGAGACTTGAGGAACTCACTTCTTTAGACGAGATTTTGGGAACCTATGTAAAAGACCTGGCTGACAGGCTCAATACTCTGAAGAATCAGATCGGAATAGCTCAGAGTGAGTTTAGAGAATTTATTGAAGAAACTGGTTTTGGGGAAAGTAATTACTTGCGAGCAACATCTCAGCAAAGGTTATTGAAAGATATGTTGAGGTCATATGAGGAAATCGAGCAGAGCTTCTATCTGGGTGTAGATACTTTCCTACCGTTAATCCCCATCTGGATTCATCAGAGGCATGATGAGAATACTAGACGAGCGCATAAGCTGCTAGTTAATTTCATCCAAGGACTTCTAGAAATCTCAGCCGTGCCGGGAGGGGTGATGACTATCCTTGGCGAAACGTACGAATGTTTGCCTCTTTTCTGGGAGGACGTAACGAAACATGTTATCTTTGCCACTTTTTCGGAAATGCAGAGCCTCCAAAGATGGGTGCTTCTAACCCATGAAATCGGACATGCTTTTTATGACCTGAATTTCGAGGAGTTCAATTCAAGCGTTATTCCTCAAGTTGTTAGGAAAATCTTGGAAAGAAGGCCTTCAAATATAGGGGAGAGAGATTTGGAAAACATCATTTATGTTTGGGCGAGAAAATGGGTTCCTGAACTAGTTTCAGACTGTTTTTCCGTTAAGACACTTGGGCCCTCTTACGTGATTCAGTTTATGCTTATGGCCTTGGATAGTGAACCAGATCACATTGATGTTACACATCCTCCAAACAATTTACGGGTTAGCTTCATGATGGAACTGTTAGATTCGTTGAAATTACCTGATTTCAATATCGATTTCTACCGTGATGTTTGGAATTCGTACTCGCAAAGTATTACTCAGCCATCATCACAATACATCCTGGACGAGAAAGTTGTTGAAGTAGCGTTAACCGGAATTAATTCAGTGGTAAGCGCAACACCCATTCGAAATAAGTGGGCTGAAATACTTTCGACCAGAGAATCATTATCTGGCGGAAATATGCCTGATAAAGACTTGTTGTCTATTCTTGCAGCCTCTGCGCTTTTGGATCCATCAATCAGCTCAGATTGGCTTTATGATGAGCTTCTAGAGCGGTACACCTCTGGTTCTGATGCTCCTTAGAGCGAAGGGTGTCAAAGCATCTGCATACCTCAAAGTAGCTGGCAGTTTCATCTTTATCATTATCGAACCCCATTGCATGAATGATAGTCTGTAAACGTTCATCATGACTTCTCTTATACCGATTTGGTCAAAGGGAACTCGCAAGCTCCAAAAGTATCCCAGAATGGAAAAAAGAGAGAGGGGGGATGTCTTCCAGCTCTCCGTCTTTGGCCTGCTGATCGTGTTGCTAAGGCTTTGGTGCTTAATTATGGTTGTAGGCTTGGTGAAGGCCGGTTTTGTAGGGGTTACGAGATCGCTATCGATGATCCTGTTGCCCAATTTCTAAGTCGATACTTCACTGTAAGCACGCCTAATCGGAAGATGGATCACAGTCCCGGCGAGTTGGAAGGGGAGATTGATCATCTCAGCCATGATGCTGCTGTCGAATACCTATTGATGCCGGAACGTGTCAAGTCCTTGGAAGGAAAGGTTGAAGCTCTACACATAGATTTGACGGAGCTGATATCTACTCTCAAGCAGTTGTTTAATTTGGAGTCAGACCCTGGGAAGAGGCAGCGGGATAAGATGAGGGCGGACACCTATAGGGCTTAATTTTGGAAAGGCTATTATTCGTGGTTATGTTGGAGAGAGATTTGATAAAACTTCTTCGATGTTTCTGTATCGCTTTTCTGGAAGGCTTTCGAACATACATAGGCGAATTGGACTTCTATTTCTACGATAAATCCGCAAGGTCTCCAGGAGCCTTGCCTCAATAACTCATCTCAGTTTGTCAATGGTGCTGCTCTATTTTTTTAGAAGCTGTTCTATTTGTCTTATACAGCTTTCTGGATCCCTAGATATCTTTGTTGCGGGGAAACGTAAAGGTTTCCAGCCGATGGATATTAGCTTGTTCATTTGCTCCATATCTTTTCGCCATCTTTGAGGATCTGAATGATAAGTGTAGCCGTCTACGAAGATCGCGATGTTTTTGCTTGGATAGGCGAAGTCTGCTTGTGAGATGATCTTTCCTTCATTGTCTAGAATGGTATGTTGCCCGGTAGGCTTGGGGAGACCGAAGGCCTCCATTGCTTGCAAGAGTCTATCTTCTGCTGGTGACTCTGTCCAGTCTTTGGCTTCGTCTCTTGGTCGTTCCTCCTTTTTTTCCACCTTTTCTGCTGTTTCCACTTTTGGTTGGGGGATCGGCGTTTCTCCTTGTAAAGGTTGCTTTTTGATGAGTTCTTCCATTAGAGGCATGATTAGGTTCTTATCTAGGTATGGGTGTTCTCTTTGGTTATAGTATGTTTTTAGGCATTTGTAGCAGCTTGTTACGCAATCGCACTTGGATAGAAATTCGTGGGCAATTAGGGCTACTTCTGGAAGCTGAGGTGCCACTCTTTCGAGGTAGCCTGCGCCGCCTGGAACAGATTCGTAAAGAATTATTTGGTAGTGTTTTCCTTTTTCGTCTTCTATTACGCGTTCAAAGCCGCCAATCTCGCTTTCGTCGGCTTCAAGCATAATCGCTGTTGCCGCAGTTAGGGCGTTTCGCAGTGTGACTAGGAATTCTTGTTCTTGTCCTTCTGGAGGCATTAGATCTATTGTTAGAACGTCTGCATCCATCTCGTATCCAAGATGGTAGGTTTCCGTCTTTCCGTCGCAGCGGCGCTTATGTCTATCTTCCCAGTTATCATCACTTGGATCTTTCCATGCGCCACATGATGTACATATTTCGAATGGTTCCAGTAATTTCCTGGAGCTTCGTAAACCAGCGTTAGCGAAGAAGAGACGACCATGTCGTCTATAGGCGACTTTCATAACCTCATAGTCATATATTTTTTGAGGCTGTGTTTCTTCAAGGAGGAAGGACCAGACTTCATAGCCTGCTCGTAGTCTAGCTTCTTCTTCTGAGGTTATGCTGCCGCTAGTTAGGCCCCGCATGGAAATTGGAGTTATAAAATTGTTACGGATCATCTCCTGACGGCAGTAAGGACAATACAGGTTTGTGCTTTCGAGAGTGGCGTAGTCACAGATGGGGCATCGTAAGTAGCTCATATCGAGTTCTTGACTTATCGTTTCCGGACTAGATGGTTCTCTAAGGTTTACCCCTGCTACTCGAATTTTCTTGCCTCCAACGTAGACTATGTTTCCCGGAGCATATTCTTCCACGGCTATTCTACGGTCTCGGAGTATAGGCTCTAAACTGTCAGGATCTTCGAGTTCCACCTGTTCTCCGGGGAAAGCATAACTCGGTAGGAATCCTACATCGCCGAGGAATGAGAGGGTGTAAGCTTGGTATTTGTCTTGGCTTATACGAAATAGAAGTTGTTCAAGCCTATGTCTCCTTTGCTCCTGTGTAGGGGTTAGGCCGTAAGCTGGGAATTGCTGAAGTTGATTGATTAAGCGTCTTCTCTTTGCCAACCATGGTTCAAGAGAAGCGTATAGTCTTTTTTCAAATTCGAGTATAATATTTGCGACATAGTCCCGAGTGAACCATTCCAGCTGACCATCTTTCTTGTCATTAGCAAAGGTATCGAGTATCATCTCGATGATCTCTTGCCTTCTCTGATTCAGTTCATCGATGAGTGGATTTATCCCAACATATTCTTCTTTGCTATTTAGAAGACCACCGAGGGCGCTTGGTAATTGCTGCTTAAGTTTCTCTAATATTAGAGAATGTATGTGGCGGCGTATTATTCGTTTGTTGTCAAGTAGGATATTAGGTGGCCTAATTTCGCCAAGAATCATCTCTTCAGGGTGAATGTAGAAGTACAGGTTATGTGGACCAAATTGAGAAAAGGCATTTATTAGGGCGAATTGGTTCTCTCTCCTTCCTGCTCTTCCGGCTCGTTGAGTATAGTTGGCGGGGGATGGCAGGATATTCCTCATAAGTATTGTGGCTAATTCGCCTATGTCCACTCCTAATTCCATCGTTGGAGTACAGACTAGAATATTGGTTTTTCCCTCTCTAAAGTTGTCTTCTGCTTTCTCTCTTTCTTTTAAGGCGAGTTGTCCACTGTGCTCTTGGGCTTCAATTCGTACTGGTTCGATTTCTTTGTACATATGTATATAGAAGTTGCTTGTCTCAGGGGCAAACGGTGAGAGCTTTCCGCTACACCTGTAAGTAGGACAAGTGTCTCTCGGGTTCACGTTATAGATTCTACGGCAAGATATGCATCTCCATTCTTCCTCAGGAGCTTCAAACTCAACACGTCTATGGTTCACCGTCCAAGCTTGTGTATGATCTCTTCCTCGCGCACCTATTGATACTTCAAGGATGTGACTGGTCTCGCTGAGGATGTTTATTGAGAGTTCCACAAGCTTTGTGGAATCCACACTCGGTGCAAGTTTTCTGTAGAACCCTTGGAAGACAGTAGGTGATCCTGTTATGTTGTAAAATCGTTTCAATCTGTAGGGCTTCCCCCTAGCAGAAGAGGCATAGCCATATCCAATGGGTACCCTTTCATACTGTGGAACGACAAAATCTGAGAATTCTTCGTCGTGTGGATCGATATATTGGGTTAGAAATTCGTGGCTGAGTGCCCTCCGATACCTCATCTCATTTAAGAAGGTCACTAAGACGGCTAAGGTTTCTTCCGTTGAAAGACCCAGCAAATTTTTTAGTTGTTCAAATTCGGGCTGTTTTGGCGCTTCCTCTTCTAACCCTGCGTATTGAACAGATATCAAGCCTATACCCTCAAGGTTAACTCGTCTTAACCCAGGTCTGGTGAACTCGCCTAGAACATCCCATGTTAACTTCCTTACTTCTCTGCGTCTGTGCTCTCTTGTTGGTGGTCTCTCTCGGATACCTAGTTGGACGGCCTTGTTGAAGACTTCATCAGGAAGAAATTCAAGGGGGACAGGGGGCTCTTTTCTTTCTCTTCTTTCGTCAATAATTTTTAGTATGATTTGGCGCCATGCAAACTGGTTTTGTCTGTCTCTTATGTATCCTGCTTGGTAAGCTGTGTCTTGTCTGTTGTCTGAGAATATGAGGAGACGGCGTTCCTTCTCGGATTCTATATGTGCCATGATAGCCCAGGACAGAGTAGATACGGCGGAAGCAGTGCCTGTCGACAATGGAGTAACTACTTCTCTTGTCCCGTATCTTCCGAAGCATGCTGGACATGCGATTATTTTCCCCTGCCAGGCTTGATATTGATGCAAGATTCCGTCGCATTCGGATGTAGAACATCTACCCTCTCCGGGTCTAGTGGTGACGTGTCCACATTTGGGACATAGCCATAATGGAGTACCTGATGGCGCTCTCTCCTCTTCGAGCTCGTCCTCTTCTACTGTTTCCAGTTTATGGATGCTAGTTGTTAGATGAATTGTGAAGTCGCTACTGTCTTTTTCTTCATAGGGGAGGATCCTGAATGTTCTGCGGCCTATTTCTAAGGGTCCAACGTCTATGGAGATTGCTTCTTCAGGGATCACTCGTAGGAAGTCTTGACCGCAGGAACGACATACCTCCAAAGGATAGGCTTTTGAACCGCATTCGGGGCATTCGTCTATGCCATCTGTCAAAAGCATTCTGCATTCCGTGTTTGAGCAGCGGGTAAAGTTCCAGAGACCCTTAAAGAATAGGTGAAGCTTGGGTCTTAATCTTGGAAGATTTTTCTTAATGGCTCTGCTCCCAGCTAGTAGATAAGCTGCAACTTCAGTTCTTACTTGGTCAAGTGGCGCGTTGTCTCTTTCGGGGAGATTGTAAATCTTTTCTATTAGGTCTCCGAAGAGCATGGGTTGAGTGAGGAGTTCCTCTATTTTTCTGATCATTTGATTATTCTCGAGGAGATTGGAGAGATCCTCTGCTAGGTCTCCGGTATCAGTGGCTTTTTTACCAGTTAGTCTTTCGGTTACATTTACGACTTCTTCAAGTGATCCAGTCGCAATTAGGTTTATATCTTCTCGGGTTACATTCGGGACTTGGGGGAAATACGGATCTGATAGTGGCGTTAATTCTTGGAATTCCTCTGTTACTATCGAGTCTACTGTCACTTTTTCTCCGAAAAGGTTTGTCGCAAATTTTGCGAGTTCCTCTTCGGTTTCCTCAAGTTCCTCTTCGGAGCCTGTTGGGCTTCTAAGTGTAGCGCTGGTTCCTACGCAAATTAGTCCGCCTTGAAGGAGACCTGTGTGTTCTTTTAGGCGTCGGATGAGGCAAGCGACTTCTGTTCCTCTTGCGCCCGTGTATGTGTGGATCTCGTCTAATACTAAGAATCGGAGGGTTTTATGCCGGAAGATTGTTTGATCCTCTCTTCGGACTAGGAGATATTCCAGCATGGCGTAGTTGGTTACGAGAATGTCTGGCGGGTTTTTTCTTATGGCGTCCCTAGACCAGCATTCGTCGGGTGGTATGTTTATAGGTTTTTCTTCGTCTGTTTCAGCTGTCTGGCCTGTGTATCTCCCAAAGGTTATTCCAGTGTTACCTAGATATCTCCTTAGCCGCTCCAATTGGTCGTTGGCTAAAGCGTTCATGGGGTAGACGATGAGGGCTTTGGTTCCCAGTTTGTTCTTGTTGCGGATGCAGTAGTCAATTATGGGGATGAGGAAGGCTTCGGTTTTCCCGCTTCCTGTGCCTGCGGATAGGAGAACGTGTTCGCCGTTGCAGAGTTTCTTAATGGATATCTCCTGATGCAGATATAAAGCAGGAATGTTTGGGAGCATTAAAGCCAGTTCCGGTCGAAGCAGTCCTTGGTTAACTAAAGATTGGATTTTGTCACCCATTTCGTAGGGTCTAGCTAAAGCAATATAGGGACCTTTCCACAGAAGATTCTCTTCCCTTACTTTCTGCTCAACCTGCTTCCTTAAAGATTCGTCTGCAATAGGGAAGCTAGTTGCTATGTATCTTCGGTATTCATCCTGAACCTGGCTTGACAGAACGAAGGGTTGCATTTCAGATCAACTCCTAATTTGGGTTTTTACGGATTTGAGTTCTATAAACTTCTCAAGAACCAACTTCTTCTCATCCTCCGCTACAAGAGGAAAAGTTGAGAGAATATGAGAAAGATCATTCTCATCCAGACCATAAAGTAAAGCTACATATGCATTTATTTCAGCGACAAGATTTTTCCGCTCTTGAATACTGAGAGGCCTGGTGCTGCGGGAAAAGTGCTTGGCAAAGCTCTCGTATTCTTTTGTTGTTGAAATTAGTTTTAGTACTCTGTTAACTATCTGTTCTTGAATATCCTTCTGTGGCGACCTTGGAACTGGAAGCTGGTAAATATAAAAGAAGTTTAGATTAGCGGAAACTTTCTGTCTCACTACATAATCAAGTACAAAACTATTGAGAATGCCCGATAGATAGGCCATGGCCTCAAAAGGCAACGTTTGCGGTATCTTACTCAAATTATTAGTCCCAGTTGACGAGTATACGATTGCTGCAGAATTAGCGACAAACACATTCCGAGGCAGAATTGTAGAAATTAGAGTTCGTTCATTTGTGCTGCTTGCGATGAGTCTGAATGCTAGACGATATTGTTGTGGAGGCAAGATCTTGACGGATGGAGAAGATAGAGTCATGACCTTTTTCGTATCCCTGTTTTTTCCAATGTATCTTTGTAGCAGCTCGTTTAGGCCTGTTTTTTCTTCAACCCAGTATTCAGGCGGTGCGAAGTCATGACGGAATTGGTGGAACATCTTACCTTCATATAGCGGCCAGCCTTTTCCTTCTGTGTTAAAAAGATGGCTGTCATTCGTCCTATGAAGTTCACTCAAGAAGTACACGTTCCAACTGTTAGGAATATGTTCGCCTAATAGCGGGTGGTTACCATAGATTTTCTCCGTGATATCAATATCTCTTTGACTTCTGAACTCTGTAACGGAAAGAGATTCTGGGGAGAACTTTCGAATGAGGCTGATTCCAACCGTCAACCTTTTTCTTTCAATCGTGTTGAGAACATCGAGTTTATGCAGATAGAAGGCACAAGGGATGATTTCTGTTTTTAAGCCCAATTGAGTAGCCAACAACACAAACTTGAAGCTTCTATGAATAGGGAAAATCGCTTCTCTGTTCTCAAAGGTATACCACGCCTCTATCTGGGATTCTTCGAAAAGAAGCTCTCTTAGCTCCTTCGAGCCCAGGTCGGTATTAACCCCTGAAGGCACAATAAGAGCAATACAGCCCACTGCTCTGTCAAAGCAGCAGGAACAACTATAAGTACTCTATCTCCACGACGTCTAGCCATTAGCTCTAAAAGAATCAGCATGGCCTCAACAGTCTTTCCCAGACCCACGTCATCAGCTAGCAGAATACGTTGGCGAGGATTTTCAAAAGCCTTCAGGACTGCTGCTAATTGATAATCTTCCAAACGAATCCTTGCACGATTCAGGCTCACTAGGTACTCGGGACCGTGAACCATACCTAAAAGATACGAATCGTGAAGAACCTTCAGCAACCCCGGTTGACCAATTTCCCATCCCATTTCCCCTGAAGGCAGTCTTTCAATCTTCTCCAAAGGATAGATAAACGAGCGATTCAATGACCTATTGTTCTCCCCGATTCCTTCCACTTCAACAGTATAGATCCCTTCGTGTTCACGAATTCCGGATATCCTCCAAAGCCTATCTCTAATTCTAACTCCTTCACCCAATTCAAACATTCAAATCAGCCCTAATCCTCAAAAAGCACCACTCAACAAGCATACCTATCGGAATTCCCTCCAGAAAAGATGGATCCTTCCAGAATTCTTATAACGTATATCCTTCTTTGTAAGGGCCAAATGCATCAAAGCCCGCAAAGCCGTCTTATGAGATATCTCCAGCTCCCTCGCAACCTCATTCGGCGTGACCGGCTCACGAGACAACATCCGATAGATTGACTCTTCGTATCTACTAACCATTCCACGCCCTTCTAACAATAAGATGAATGGTACCAAATATAAAACATTTAAGGTATAATGGTCTAAAAAATAATTGAAAGAATATGTCGGAAGACATCAGAAGACGAATTGAGCAGTTCGTTCAAGAAGGAGAAAACCTGGTAAGAGAACCCCCACTTATGCTATTGGTGCTGCTTTCTCTTCTGTTAACTCCCAGCCTACGCCCTTCATGATGTTGCGGAATTAATCTGGACGTATCAGGTTGATTTCAGCTGACTTAATCAGGTCTGCAACAATTATTTCAGGCTTTCTGTTGCTGAGATAACTCTTTCAGATAATTTAAGGCATGTCCGACATAACTGTGGATGAATGTCTGCGCTCATTGAGTAATCTGCGTCATTTCTATGATCCCTCAAAGTATTTAATTGACTTCCTGCAAGATGGGTCTTTTCTCCTAAAGATGTAATAACTTCTTCATGGACACGGTAATCTGATGAGAATCCTTTTCCAAGATCCTGGAGCCTCTTCCTCGCAAAGAGAAATGCAGAATAGTAGGCACGTCCGACAGCGGTTCTTCTTCTGCTTTCTTCATCATAGTGAGTGTCATCCACCAGTTTAGTGGCCAAGTGAAAAAATTCTCTTGGGTCATAGGGCGCCTGTGAACGAGGATTTAGAGCTGCCACATCACATCCCTTCACTCAGGAGGGAAGCTCATATCAGTGAACATCTTTCTTTTGATTGAAGATATCACTGGACGTTCCTCAGGAGAAGCCTCTTCTTCAATCTCCCTGATCGCTTCCATGACTTCGGCATCAACCATCTCCCAAACACTCATCTTCTTATCAAAATCAGATTCCTCACTATCTATACTGAGGATTATCTTCTCCCAATCTCCAATCTCCCGATCTTGACGTATAAGCATCCTCAGATCCAATTTTGTCCTAGTCTGTGTGAAGGATCTTCTCATCCTAACCTCAACATTCCGAACGATCTTCTCTAAGACAGGATCAGAGACAACAGTTCCCTGTAAAGGTTCAAGAATAGAAAAGCCGAACGGTTCAGGACTCACTATCCTTTCTTCACTTGATATCCACGGCTCATAGAACAGACGACCTCGAAATGTGGGCTTATACGGGTCAGTTTGAAAATTTTCGAACTCTCTGCCGTTCCACTGGGAACTTGCTTCTTCCTCTACGAACAGAGGCGTTGTCGATCTATCTGAAGGATATTCAATAACCCTAGACCAATACGTGGCGTCTGACAACTCACGCTCACCGAGCTGGGATCTTATCATGTCAAATTGGATTGCCAGATCGTAAACATATTGAAGTTGTTTGTAACGTTCCCTCCTTCCCCGAGGCGCCCTTTTCATACGAAGCTCTTGAGACTTCAACTGAGCAGGCGATGGTCGAGGGATAGGTCGCATCTTTCTTAAAACATCTGGAACCACGTAATTCTCAAGCATGGAAAGGAATTCCCTTACTATGTCATCTCTAGATGCGCCTGGATTGGCATTCGCAATCTCAGTTGCGATTAACTCCATAAGCTGCGGCAACTCAGGTCTTCCTCAGGCTATTTTTCTAGTTTCACCTCAGTCTCTAAAGCTTTGGTTAGACTTTCACTTATCTTTTTCTTTGCCTCTTCTGGAATTCGAACTGCCTTTTCTGCAGGAAGTTCTGCTCTAGGGCGTTCCATGTATTGAATGAAACATTCACGCCATTTCTTCACAAGTTCCCACAGAACAGCATCAACAGCTGAAAAATCAATCTCTTCATCTGACTTTGGAGTCAAGACAACGTCAGCAATTCTTTTCAAGTAAGGAATGATCTCTTGTCTTACTTTCTCATCAAACTGGTTTGAGGCTGACTCTGCGTAGACTTCAAGATACTCATAACATCGGTCGAGAGCCTCGATCAGCGAAGCAGCAACGTCCATTCTAAGACTACCGCCATGTACTTTGAAAATCCTCACAATCTCATTCAGGACGCCTTTCAGAAATCTGTTATTCGGATTAAGAAGCGTCTGCTCGTTTCCAAGTAAATATTGAACCATCCATTCGAGCGCACCTTCTGAAAAACTCAAATTTTCACCATAAGCGCTCTCCTCAATTTCACTCATCGTAAACTTTCGTATTCTCAAGTCAAATTTGTGATACTCTTCCCAAGCTGTTCGTTCGTCAAAATCTGAAAGGAGATTGGACAAAGACTTAAGGTAATCCCTTCCATGGGATTTGGCAGTCTCAAAAGCTTTGACTTTGCGAAGATTTAGAATACGATAAACCGAAGCGATATCCTTAAGAAAAAAGCCCGGCAGAACGTACTTCGTTGTTTCTCCCATTATCACATTTGCCATTGCCCTATTAGCGAAAATGTTCATCTCATCAAAATCGTTCTCTTCAAAAGCTTTCGCCGCTGCCTTTATATCCTCGCGAAGCACTTGAAAAATATCTTGACTTTTCATAATGAACAACCGTTTTGTATTTGTTTCTCTAATCTTAAAAATTGTGATTCTATAATATATTACTTATCAAATACAGGTCTATTGAAGACGATGCTCTTGTTCTGGCTCAGTCAATTCCCGGCCTACGCCCTTCATAATGTTGCGGAATTCATCTGGACGTATTAGGTTAATTCAGCAGATTTGATGAGGTCTGCAACGACAATTTCAGGTTTTTCAGCTGTACACCAATCAAGCCTGACGCCAGCCTTTTTCGGGTCACGACCTGCCTGCTGAACTAATGGATCAAAGATTTCTCGTTCGACAACCCGTTCTATGAATCTTTGAAGCGCCATAACTTTGCGTTCAGCAACTTCAATGGCTACCTGAGCTGATGCCTCCGTGAAACCGGGTGTGCTGATCAATTTCGGTATAGGCGTGTGACCCCCGATGATTCCTTGGTATTGGCACTAAAATGACTCACATAGAGAACTGGGTAGAATCGCATATGAACGCAACATGAGAACAGTACTCCAAACCCTACTCTTTGAGCCCTAATAGTTTTGGGAACTGTCAATTCTTCAAAATTTGGCGAAATTTAAAGTAGACAACTTCCACAATCACTAAACTCAGAATCTCCTACTAAAGCCGTGCTAAGGGTGGGATTCTTGTTTTCCTAATCTCGATTTCCGGAACTGTTTCTTTTGTATATGCCAGTTTGCCTTCGTTCAAGTCTTCAAGAACAATTCTGATGTATTCGTTTCGGCTTCTTCTTTCAATAGAGGCTTGCTCATCGATCCAGTCAACTAAGTTTTTAGGAAGGTAAATACTGAAGATGACGCTTTTGTCGCTCATTGCCCTTATCATATTATGTGAACCTGTTAATATTTAACTCGTTTTGTTATAAGTTGTTAATATTTAAGAAAAGAGTTTATTTTCACGAAATGCCAAATTCCAAATTTTCAAGTATAAATTTATGAGAGAGTCGCAATATTTGCCTAGAAAGAAGCTTGAAGGATCAGAAAAGCATCCTCCAAAAGCCATGATCCTAGAAGAGTATACTCTTGAGTCTGATCCATGGAGAACCCTCAGGGACACGTCGGGAATCAGAATCATAAACACCACGAGGAGGATACCGGGAGAGTAGCAAGCGTGAAGTGGCCTGGACTAGTTCCTCTATCTCAACATCTCCTTTTCGGCTCAAAGCAAGCACAGGCGCCCAAAGCAATCTACTCTCCAGGATCAACCCCGACCACGAGCAGAGAATACGAGGGCATGAATTAGTATTACCGTTGGTTCCGCCAAGACGAACTCGTAAGGGGCTGCATAGTCACAAACGCATATTTCGCCTGCATGAGCCAAGGCTTCGAAACCGTTTTAGAACCCGCTGAACCTCAAAGACTCTCAGAACAAGAGAAAGAGAGACTGCTCAAGGACTACGCTTACGTCAAGTCTGAGACAGACGAACTGAACAAAGAGGTAAACCTAGATCAGACCTTATTTATCTCTCAAGTAAAGAGAAGCATCTACGGTAAATGCGGTTTTGAAATCGTCGTGGATGAGGATCTAGTTCCTGAAAGACTTCTACCCCTCGAAAGCACGAGCCTAAAACCTAAACTCAACGATTCTTGGGAATTAACAGGCTTCGAGTACAAGGGAAAATCAGACTTCTATTAGCCAGAAGAGGTCTTATACTTCATTAACCTCGCCCTAGAAGCAGACTATGAAGGACTAAGCGACATCGAACCCGTCATGGACGTATGCAATACTCGACACGAGATCCTCCGCAAGGACCTGCCTGAGATTGGCATGAGCCTTTGGGCTCCATTCCTCTTTATACGAGCTGACACAACCGGGCTATCAATAAGTGACGATCGATCGAGTTCCTGTAAGTGTGCTTGCCGAACTTCTGAAAACCGCCTCTAAGGCTCTAGAGGATGATCAAATCACTCAAGGAGAACTCGAGACCCCCGGATTTAGTTAGTAAACTGCTTGAGAGGGAGTAACGCCCTTCATGGTTCACGTCTGGATGAGTGAACAGAAGTTTAGGCAGGAATAAGAGAAAGAGGCGACGTGAAAGGCGGAAACACATCTTATCTTCGTAGATATTCTTTATAGTATAATATCCCATGCTATCATAATGTAGGATTAGCTTAATCTACTTACTTGTTAGCACATAGATTATTATGAGTTACGCTGTCAGAATCTTGGCTAACGTCTTCTTCGGTTTGTTAACGATTTTTGAGCCAGCATATTTAATCATATACTTGGCTTTGATGCCTCTGATTTGTTTTTGCATCTACATCCAAAACAGAGCCATAAGAATGTCTCGCTTCCTTGTTTATTCAACATTACAGTTGAGAAAGGTGAGGAGGCGAAAGCATGCATAGGAAAACCCTCATCTTAGGCTCTGTTTTGGCTGCATCTCTGCTGATCACGGTTATTGTCAGCTATGCAGCATTAACATATCGCATAACGGGAAGAGGCACCATATACGTTCCTCCCACCGTCAAGATTGGAATCTACTCAGACAAGAACTGCACAAGGATCCTGACAGAGATTAATTGGGGAACATTAAACCCCGGCAGCACTGCAAGATATCCGGCTTATATTCGAAATGAAGGCGATGTACCAGTATCGCTCGCCATGTCTACCAACAACTGGAATCCACCTCAAGCACGGCAGTATATGGCTTTAACCTGGAATTATACGGGTTCAAGTATTCTCGTCAAGAAAGTGGTGCCCATAGAGTTCCAACTCAAAGTATTCTCAAACGTGACGGGCTTCACCGACTTCAGCTTTGAAATCGTGATCAGTGCGGAGGGCTAAGTCTTATGACTTATTGCACAAAGGAAGAAGTCCGAGATCTAACGGGTTTAACTGACATCGAGATTGAGGATTCTCGGCTTGACCGGATTATTTCTGATGCAGAAAACCTTGTGAATGCCTACACTGGAAAATCTTGGTCAACTTCAGATGGCAACTACTCCAAGATTCAGACCGTGACGCGTTTCCTCGTTGCTTCCCTCGTTTACGAAGGCCTTCCCGAAACAGCTGAAACAGAGAGAAAGGCGGAAAGATACCACGAGAAAGCCATGGCCATGCTCAAGGCTATGCGGGTTCTCAATTCAGGCCCATTAAAGAGAGTCTAAGCCTTGTCGATGCTGAAAGTGGACGAGTCTCTGCTCGGATTCCGATATACAAAATGGCATGATTGCCCAACATCGCCAATCAGCAACGGCAGAGTCAGGTCAATCGTCCACACCTATAGCGACATTGAAAACGTGATCTACAGTTACGCCTGGCCCATGGACAGCGGCAAATTCAACATTCCAGGCGGATGGGCTTACGGCTTACAATTTCAAGTTAATCCTGCTACGCCACCTGTTCCGAACGGTCAGAACTGGAAGACAGATCTCAAAGGCTTCCTGGAAGATAGCGGAATCCACTTCCACCGCTTCGTGAAGTCAGCCAGTCAGAACACATTCTTCCCAACCGGCTTGGAGGTTGAGGTTTACGAGTACTGCCCAAACGGCGTAGAGCCTCACTTCATGCCCTTCTTTGAATTCGCCAATGAGCATGCTCCATACTTCGAGTATCTTCCTGAGACGGGCGGTTACTCAGATTTTGGGAGAGGTCCTGCACCCGCGGCTTTAAGTATTAAATTCCTCAAGAAACTCTACAGCATTTACGTTGACAATGATGCATACAGGGACCGAATCAAGGATCTGGCAGACTATCTGGTAAATACCCAATGCGTAGATGAAGCCAAGAATTGGTATGGCGCATTTCCTTCCCATGAGGGATCAACTTACTATTACAGCATTGACGCAGCCTTTGCCGGTGAAGCCCTCTTAGACGCCTATGAAATACTCAATGATTCTAATTATCTGACTGCTGCGGAAAGATGCGCAACCTTTCTCCGACACATGCAAACCCGACATTTAGCAGGTATAGTTGATCAATACTACGGCGGTTTCTGCGAATATGTCAATACCGAGGGAGGTCAACCCGGCGAAATTCAAGGTTATAACACAGGCATGTTCGTTAAACTTTTGCTCAGTCTTCCCTTCCTCAAGAGGCTTTTCACCATAACTGGAAACCCTTTCTACAACACGATGGCTTCAGATGCCAGAACGTTTCTTGTTCAGGGATTAACAACATGGTATGAATACTATGCTCCCCAACCTCTCGGTGATAATCAATGGCATTTAATGCTTGGGTCGACCGAGGAATTCACGGATATTTACGCGGATAGTTATGCGTATGCTCTTAGAGGCTTATTCGAGTATGAAGGATTAAGCCAGACAGTTAAAGACGTGTACGATCACATCAACGGAATAACAGGAGCAGGATACGATCCGGATGTAGCGTGGGCAGGCTATATCGATGTTGTGAACAACAAGCCAGACTGCAGCTATTACGACATGGTTACCGCGGGCATTCTCCTAAAGATAAGAATGGAGTATGACCTGGCCTCCCTCCCAACCTCCCTCAACTGGATCATCGCAAGAGGATCCGTCGCATTCTATTGGGGTGTAAACTTCGATGGAACGCCTGCCACAGATGCGAAGCAGCACACAAACACAGCAGCCGGGATTGGTTGGGGCTTAAGCCAACTTGACCTCGGCACCTCAAAGGACTTCATGATCCTTCTCTTCCACTTCAAGAATGTAGGCGCCTCCCCACTCAGTTTCTACTTCGGAGTTTATACGGCGAGCTATTCAGGTTACACGGGCACGGAGAAGTACGTTCACCCGGATTACTCGGCCTTGGTTAAGTCTGACGGGAAAACCATCATTTGGGGAAGCGACACGGCTCCGCAAGACTGCTACATGGATGGAGCCTGGCGAACAAGCGACTACAGCGATGCCACGCCGAATGATAATTGGCTCAGATGGAGCCTAACTTTGAATGCTGGAGCCGAAAAGCTCGTCGCATACATCATCATCTACGCAGATTCTGAAAATGGCGCCATCTCAAACAAAAACATCATCGAGAGTTGGGACCATGTGGATCTCCTCCGGAAAGAGGTCAGGTTCTGGAGAAACTGGCTCAACCAAGGAAAACTCTACAGCTGCGGAGTCTGGGAGATAGACCAGCTTGCCAGGATAAACCTCTGCCACGTAAAGGGATTCATGAGCCAGAATAATTATGGCTTGCCAGCGAGCACCGGCCCCGGATATCCGAACAACCATTGGCCCGTCGACTCTTGGACCTGTTACTGGGCTTTAACGCTTTGGGGACACCTGGACGAGGCTAAGGATTACTTCGGCACATTCCTCAAGAAAACTACTGAGTACATCAAAGCGAATAGCCTCAACCTCTACAAGGCAATCCACATCTGCCTACTCACCGACTTTAAGCCTACATCACCAATAAGCAACTACACGGCTGAAGACTGTTTTCTGCTCCCGATCGTGGCGGTTGAAACCTGGAAGAGGGCTAAGGGAGACACAAGTTTCAGGGATAACCTCTGGAGCTGGATCCAAACCTTCATGGATGAGATTGATGGAGACCTTGTGGCCTACGGAGACTGGAAGGACCATTTCGACCACGTGAATATTTGGGACGCCTTTGAGAGCTGGATCTTCATCATCCCCCACTCGAAGTATGGAAACAACAGCATGGTTGTCATGCCTGTAAACGCTTTGCTGGCTCACTGCTACGAGCAGATTGCAGATCTGGCCGAGGCAAAAGGCGAACATTCCAAAGCGTCAACCTGGCGTTCAAGAGCCAAGACGATTCTGAGCAAGTTCTATGATTTCTGGACTGTTGACAAGAAGGCAACCTACCATTATTGGGGAGACGTAACCGGATATGGAAACACGCAAGGCTGGCCCTCCTGGAACAACATGAAGCATGAGCCCTTACCGGACAAACCGCAGTCTACTCTCACTCTCTCATGGATATCCGACATAAAGGATGAAGCGGTCCGTCAATGCGTCCAGCTCTATTACGACAACTACTTGGCCTATTATTCCAGTCTGGTTGCATGCGACCCAGCTGACAACTGGATGTACGGGAAGGTTGAGAGAAGATCTACCTACGGAGACAAAACCGGCTTCGACAAGGATCTCTGGGACATCTTCGTCTCATCTGCTTATCTGGGCTTCGACGACATCGTTGAAGAATTCTTCTCGCGGCTGAGAAAGAAGTACAGTCCAGCGAGAAACGGCCTCTTCGACGAAGACTCAACCTGGGAGGCAGACGCACAAAATGGGTATCACATGACCAGGGCCATGGGCATGTTCCTCCTCGGATTCGCATTCCTCTTCAACCGCTTAGACCCAGTTCCAGTCAAGAAGTTTCTGCTTAGGCTGCATGATCGTGGCAAGGAAGTTACAATTCTGAAGCAGACTGGAACCGGGACAGACCAGTTTGGCAATGTTGTCCAGTCTTTTGAGCCTGTTTGCATCACAAAGGCAATCGTAAGATCCTACAGGGGCACTGAGCAAGTTGTTCAGGCAGGCTTCGCGTCCGTAGATAACCGCTTAGTTTTCCTCAAGCCCTTCACACCGGTCGATGTCGGTCACAGAATCCGCATAAACGATGTTGACTATGCTGTGGAGACGATTACCAGGCACCATTACAAGAGTCGCATGATCAACAAAGAAGTCTTCGCAACAAGGGTGATTCCATGAGCACAATAATCACAGTTAAGAAAGCTATCATCGACCTGCTTAAGGCAGACACAACCCTGCAAAGCCTCTTAACCAAGGACCTTAACGGAAACTGGCCCATATACCACAGCCTCGTCCAGCATAAGATTCACAAGCCCTGCATAACTATTGAGGACGTTGCCGGCCAAGTTGAGGTTTCTGGCCTTAATGACGCTTACGACGGCTCTAAACGTTACGAATGGTGCCGCCCAATCGTCCAGGTTGACTGCTGGAGCAGCAAGCATGCGGATGAGCGTGATCAGCTCCAGACAGCAGTTCAGAATTGCTTATTGAAGAATTCGATCAGTCAG
>Ga0315312_1001270_pt1 | contig 20418 bp, 17 predicted proteins | sample TDP7_MG_FD_203629 | JGI IMG/M metagenome (GOLD analysis project Ga0315312, IMG submission 203629) | Freshwater sediment microbial communities from Lake Towuti, South Sulawesi, Indonesia - TDP7 | ecosystem: Environmental > Aquatic > Freshwater > Lake > Sediment | place: Indonesia: South Sulawesi... | reverse complement strand
ATAATGCTTGACCCCTTTTTCCATCATCCGAAAATTCCACCGACGCGCCCGCGCCACAAGCTCTGTGTCAATAAAAAAATCGTCCGTCTCCAAGTCAATACTATCCAATACCTCCCGGCGCATGAGTTTGAATGAACAATCCACGTCCCGCACACGAACTCGAAACAAAAGCCGCACCAGACGATTGTAGCCCCACGACAGAAAAAGGCGTAGAAGTGGATCAAACCGATACACTCGGAACCCCACAACCAGATCGTGCTCAGCGATGTGCGGGAGGAAGTACCGGATATCCCCAATACTGAACTGACCATCCACATCGGTGTAAAAAATCAAGTTATACCGAGCGGCCTCAAAACCACGACGCAACGCGCGGCCATACCCGAGGTTCCTTTCGTGGGAGATGCACCGCACACGGTCCGGGTACCGCTCAACCACACTACGCGCTCGTTCAGCAGTCCGATCCTCGCTCCCGTCATCGACCACTATGATTTCCCAGGACACCGCCGTCCTGAGCCTGCGCTGTCCCGAGCTTGTTGAGGGGTCGAAGGGCGAGGACAACGGTGACGGCTTGAGTTCATCGTAAGGGCAGGGTGGCACCCCCAACTCCGCTTGAGCTGCTGCCTGACCCGCACGGTGAGTTGGCAGTTGGCGGTTGGCAGTTGACTGCCCACTGCTCACTGCCCACTGCTCACTACCTAGGATCTTGCTCAGCTCCGAGACCGCCTCCTCCAGGACCGGGATAATGTTGTCTTCCTCGTTGTACGCCGGCAGGATGAGCGACAAGCCATACTCTCCCGAGTCCGCCGTAGGGGCGGTTCGCGAACCGCCCCTACCGGTGCCATCCTGAGCTTGTCGAAGGATCGAAGAATTGGCGCTGTGCATGTCTGTTTCACTCTGCCTGTCCGCGCGCCCGGGCGCCGTCCTGCGCTTGTCTAAGGGCGATAAACAACTCCTTCAACTTTTCCTCATTGGTCGCGTTGGACACATCCAGGCCGAGCTCCATGAGAGCACCAATTAGCGCCCGGATAATCTCCGCCCGCTGGATTGCCACACCGGTATTCTGCCGGATGTCAGCCCGGAGGCGGTCCAGGTAGGCAATCTCACTGTTCCGTAACACCACAGTCACCTTTGCGACGTCCCTCTCCTGCTTGGGCGGCTTTCCCACAGGCTTGGACATGATCTCATTGCCTGAATTCGTTCTCATGTTGCCACGTAAGGTACATGAAGTAATTGAGCTGCCTCCTGTTTGGCCCGCTCGGGCCTACGGTCGTAGCGCTGGGTGGTGGTGACCTTCGCATGGCCCATCAGCTTCTGCACAAGCGATACATCTGCTCCCGCATCCAGCATGTCGCCGCAGTATGACCGTCTCAGATCATGCGGGCTGAAGGCCTCCACACCCGCCATCTTTGCTCTCCGGTTGAGCCGGTTGTAAATCGCCTGGGTGGTCATCCGTTTGATGGTCACCGCGCCACCTTTGTTGACAGGACAGAATAACGCACCAGGGCCCTCACCTCGCGTATTTATCCATGCTCTCAAAGCAGCCAAGGCGCCACTAGGTAGGTATGCAATTCGATCCTTTCGGCCTTTTCCCTGGAGAATCCGCAGTTCTCCAGTCTCGACGCCTAAATCTTCGACGTTTAGGGCCGCCGCCTCACTTCGCCGCAGTCCGGCTCCGTACATAACGCTTAGTAGCGCTGCATCCAGCCGGCCACCCGCCGTCCCATCAGCACACGACTGAAACAAGGCCCGGATTTCTCCAGGAAAGAGTGAGCGGCCACGAGGAAGAACCTCACTTTTGACAGCCTTCACATCGCAAGCCGCGGTGCAGTCCTCAGCGCTCATTAGCCCGATCCGCCAAGCCATCTTCAGGACCCCGCGAAGTGCACATAGCTTCTTGTTCGCCGTAGCCGGCTTCCAGCGTTTCACCAGTTCAGCCCGGATCGCGTGGCTGTGCTGCGCACGAACCAAGTGCCATGGACAGGTGTATGCATTGCAGTGCCCTGCGGTGAGAATCCCAGCGATATCGTTCAAGGCCCCTTCCATGGTCGCCCGGCTGAGATCACTTGTGAGACTTGCTAGATAAGCTGCCGTCGTGTTCACCTCTACCCGGTCGCGGGTGACGATGTCCTGAGCTCGCCGAAGGGCAGAGGCTAAAGCAGTCTCAGCGCCGCCCTGAGATTGTCGAATGGCTATCTCAGTCACTAACCAAAACCTTGTGAGTTCCTAGAACCCTTATTCTAATAACTTATTTTGCGTTCTAAACTGCTAGAAGTCAAGAGGTCTATAAATCTGGATGGAAAAATACCTAGCCGTCTGGCTCCCTCCCCGGTTTGAAATGTCAACTCGTGTAAAAAGGTATCTAACCAGATACAACATAAACTCAGAACTTTACTCCGGGAAAAAGGTACCCAGAAGATACACATTTAGTAGTAGAAGTTGCGCCCGCGAGAATGCCTGACCGTGGCCGACTCAAGGTCGGGGCGGTGCTCAGGAATTCAGTCCGCTGGCCCGGTGTGTAGTAAGAGATCGCGGCTCTATGTGGAATCAGTTACAGGTACTCCTGCTCCGGCATCCAGTGGCGCAGGTAGTGTGGCACCCCTAACTCTGCTTGAGCTGCTGCGTGACGCGGGGGCTGAGGTGTCGGAGTTGGGGATGGCAACTTGGTATCAGCCCGTCTTGACTCCACCTTTCCGGCACAGAGAGCGAATCAGACCAAGGTCCAAATCACCTTTCTGGCCCCACCGACCTTCCCCTGGACTTACTTTCGGCTGGAACGTTGGAAGTGTAATCGATCCCAGCCTGTAGTCAATCCGCAACTCATACAAAGCATAGGCTACATCAACTAGTTCGCCCGGCTCATAGGAAACAGCCAACTCCATCATTGCCTCATCCTCGACAATCTCAGGACGGCGCGCACTGCCTGGAAGGCTTCCGCAGACCTGCCTTGTAAATACTTCCTCACACTTACTGGATCGATGGGCTCATCCTTAACGGCTTCACAGACCTCGTCCTGTATCCACTCAGCGGAGAGGGAACGACCACAGAGAGCGACCTAGAATTCCTCGCCGACATCTCGCTTCGTGGTTTACACTGCAATCCGGAGCGTGTCGATCCCTTCCTCAACCAGGACCTCACCGAGCGCTCGCTTGAGCGACTCGGATAGAACCTCCGGGCTGAGACCCTCAGCCCGAATGCAGATAGATCGTCCGAGACCTCTAGCAGCCACAGTGGCGCGGACCAGGGGCTGGAAGTCGTCGCAGGATAGAGATTCTCGCAGTCTGTTGTGGATTTGATCCCACGGTTTCCAGAGTACAGGTTTTCTTGGCCATCGACTAGTTTCGATCTTCAGTATGTGCGTCCCCCTTTCTAAGGGGGATAAAGGGGGATTCTTAAGCTTTGTTTTATTTGTTTCTATTTGTTTAAGATCTAGAGCCGCCTCTGTGGTAGGCGGCTGCCGCCTACCTGGTAGGTGGCTCCCACCTCCCTTGGAGGCACCTACTTGGTGGGCGCCTACCTGGTAGGTGGCTCCCGGCGGGAGAAAAACTAGATATTTCGTCCCTCTTTTGAAGTCGGTTTCATAGCGTCTCAAGTATCCCTTTTCCACAAGGGCGCTGATTGACTTACATACCTTGGCTTTGCTTATTCCGCAATGTTTCGCAATCCTTGGTGCAGAGCTCTCGATTTGGAAAAGATTCGTGTGGTAACCCCAGCTCTGCCGGTAGCAATACAGGTATACGACGAAGTCCAGGGGATCCCCAAATAGTGGTTGGAGTTCGTCAACCATCGAATTGAGAACCTGTGTGTAATCAGAGTCAATCCAAAGATTTTCTGTAGGTTCATGGGGTCCCACTGGGATCGCTTTCTCAGTGGACGGCTCCGCTGTAGGCGCCTTCCTGGAAGGCGCCTTCCTGGAAGGCGCCCCCGTTATCGCTAGGGTATCAATAGTAATGGGAACTCTACCTTCCTCTGCGAGACTGGTTTGTAAAGCCCGTTTCTGTTCTTCTCTAGCCTTTGACAACGTGAAGCCCTCCCCTCTCTTCACCGCGTTTAGCGGCTAGTAAGATCTCCCGCGCGTTGGCCTCATAATCCAAAGCCGGTGTGCTTTTCGGCTTGCATTCGTTGAGTGGGAGCCGGAGGTTCCGGGCCTGCCTCACGGCCTGGCCTTGCCTTATAGGGGGCAAGTTCGCCGACCCAAAGGTATTCTCCAGCTGTTGCAGAATTTCGTTGTCGATGATCTGGTTCTTCACGTACCGGCAGAGCAGGGAATACCCAGGGACATTGTGTTTGTAATGATTCTTTATGTCTCTAACGACCTTCTGGAGGTATGTCCAGGCAATAATGGAGTCGATACTGGGGTCAAAGACGAAGATGGCGAAGTCCGCCGCTACGAGGGCATTGACAGTCCCGCGCCCCAAACTCGGCGGGCAATCGCATAGGATAAAGTCGTAATCGTCGAGCACAGGTTCCAGGCCCATTCGCAGTCGATGATGGGGGTTCATTTCCATCTGGCTCTGGTCCATCATCGCCAGTTGGATATCGGCCGGAACAATGTCAAAATTGTCCCGAGTATCAAGCTTTATTTCACCGCTGTCTTCAATCTTAGTGATGGTTTGAAGGATGATCTCTTCGATGGGTTTTTCTTTGAGCAAGAGGTGGTAGATGTTAGCGTCTTGAGTGTCCGTAGCATCGATTCCAAGCCAGCGGGTACTTGCGGCCTGAGGGTCCAGGTCAACTATTAGGATCTTTTGGTCTAAAGCCCACAGACATGCGCCAAGATTTACCGTTGTTGTGCTTTTGCCTGTACCTCCTTTTTGGCCGGCAATAGCGATGACCCGAGCCATGCCCCCAACCCCAGGTTATAGAGAGTGAAACATCAGTGTATTCTGGCACAAGCTGGGCAGATTGGTCAAACGATTATGAGGTTCTGATATCGGATTTAGCAAACGCTGTTCCCGTGACTGATTGCTTAGATAACTCAGATTGCAGTTCTATATTCTGTAATCTTTTTTATGCTTAACAGCTCCGGCGGCTGAAACCCGCGTGAGTCGGGAGTTACTTTGTGCATTCAGGTCTACGAAAAGCGGCTAGGTTGCAGGCGGTTGCAGTTTTGCCGGCCCCCTTCTGGTTGGTGATAGCGATGACGCGAGCCATGTTCACGTTATCCTGAGTCCATCGGGGGGCTCACGCCTCCGGGAGGTGGTCCAGACATGGCCGGGAACGGGCGCCAGACGGCCTAGAATGCACGGGAGGTGTCGAGGGAGGGGGGAGATCGGGGGGAAAGGAGATCGGCGTTTCTAGGGCCGTTTGCGGGCATTCTAGGGGCATTCTAGAGAGCACTCCGGGAGGCAGAAGGGGAGAGGAGGCCTCCCGAGTGCGGAGTGGGGAATGTTGAGCTGGTTGACCGCACTCCGCAGTCTCCATTCCGCATCCGACTTATTCCTCACGGGGTTATAATCCTGTCGCCGGTTGGGGGCTGAGCCAAACGATCCTTCGACAAGCTCAGGACACCGCCATGAGGCAGGATTTCTACGAAGAGTACGCCCGCATCGAGTTGGGGCATTGGTGGTTTGTGGCCCGGCGGGAGATCGTGCTGACTGTTTTGAGGATGTATTTGCCAAAAGGCTTCGAGGGCGAAGGCGCGGTACGCTCGGTGTTGGATGTAGGGATCGGCAGCGGTGTGATGCTCCAGTATCTGGAGCCCCTCGGTCGGATTTTTGGTTGTGACCGGGCGTGGGCTGCTCTCCTTTACTCGTTTCCGAAAGCGGCGGGACGGGTTGTTCAGGCAGACGCGGAACACCTGCCGTTCAGACAGGAGTCGCTGGATCTGGTCACTTTGCTGGATCTGCTAGAGCATACGGTGGATGACGAGGGTGTGTTGCGAGACGTGGGACGACTACTCAGGCCGAACGGGTTTCTTTGCGCGACAGTGCCGGCCTATCAATGGCTGTGGGGTAACCAGGATCTGGTCAGCGGCCATCTCCGCCGGTATCAACCTGGAGAGCTGGAGCGGAAGATCCAGGCAGCTGGCCTGGGCATTGTTTACCGGAGTTATTTCAACACGTTCCTGTTTCCCTTTGTTGCTTTGATCCGGTTAGCTCGGCGGTGTAGTGGTTTGGTTTGCGGTGGATCGGCAGCTCTGGATCCCGAGGGGGCGGCGTCTGATTTTTCCATGACAAAACCGGGGCGCCTGAATGACACATTGGCATGGATCTTCTCGCAGGAGGCCCGCTGGCTGCGGCGCTGGCAGTTTCCGGTAGGTGTATCGCTGCTGTGCTTGGCGCAGAAGAGGGATAAGTCGAGTGGGGAGTGCGGAATGCGGAGTATGGAATCCCGTGACCCCATTCACCACTCCGCACTCGACACTCCACATTCGAAGGTGCTGTTTTAGTACAGCATCCACTCTCGGACAGAAACAGCGGTTCCTTGGAACTTTACGTTGGAGAAAAGCCCAACTGCTGTCGAGCCGGTCTCGTGGGAAGTGACCGCGATGCCCAGCCAGATTGGGTCTGTCATCTCCACGTAGTGGATATTGTTGACCACTTCGGCCCCGGTTGCGTCGATGTAGAACGCCGTAAAGTCGTTTCCGACGCGCTCTAGGCCGAACGCGCCATGGTGGTCCGGTACGTAGGTCTGAGTAGCATCCCCGTCCCAATTGGAGCCGATGCCTTCTTCTTCACGCCACTGGAGACTGAACGCCTGGTCCTGGCTACGTATCATGGCGTATGCATACGCCGATGGAGCGGTCAGGCTCTGGCGGGCCATGATACCCATCTTGGCCCAGGTGCTGCCAGTTGGAACTTCGCCAATCGGGCCGACATAGGCATTTTCAATACTCATCTTAAAGTTGCCCTGGACCCGCTTGTACAAGAAGTGGAAATCATCGGCGGAGTCCCAAATATCATGGCCGCTGCCGATCACCGCCCAATCATTGCCGGCCCTCCCGACGCTGCCAGCCGCACCAGGCGATCCGATATCCATGTGGCCGTTGAAGATCCCCAAATCGGCTGGCTTAAAGTCGAAGATCAGGAACTCACTGGGGACTATGGTTCCTATGAATCCCGCTCCGTCATCATAAGTGCCGGAGATGTCTGCCTTGCCAGCTGCCTCGGGTGGCACAGTGAGGGTATAGGTGAGAGTGGCAACCGCGGTAACCGCAGTCGCTTTCCACGATAGCATGGTGCCGTCGTCTTTGGCGTCGCCCGCGCTCGCTTTGATTTTGGAGACCTTCCACCCCTTGGGATATGTCTCTGTGATGGTGAAGTTAGGTGGGGTTTCCGCCTCGACGGCTACACTCAGCTTGACGTCGAGCGTGCCACCGGGCGCTACGCTCGTGGCCGAGAGCGACCGCGACACGGTGAATGGGAACCTGGTAAGGACCACATTACTGAACAACGCTTCCGCCCACGACTCCGTGTCGATATGAGAAGTAACCGCCAGGCCGACAAGGACCTCTTCTGGCATGTCGATGGTCACAGCTAAAGCCACCCACTGGTTGGTCTCTGTGTTGAACCACTCGCGAATGAACTGATTGCTCGGAGCTAGGCGTGTCAAAGCGAGACGAGTAGGCTGGCCATACATCGACTCTGGCAGGTTCGCCCAAGAGGTCGGGGAATAGCCGGCGTTGTAGCTCAGGCGAGTTCCAACCTCCCACCGATCAGGGCTATTGGGGTGGCCCGAGGTGATGATATTGGTCTGCGCGGAGTGGCCACTCGTTGACTCCCGGCACATCAGACCGGCCTTGGCCCACTCATGCTCGGCAAATTGCCATTCGACAGTGGCCTCAAGACGCCAACTGCCTTTGAGCGTTCGATACACAAAGAAACACTCGTCGCCATTCTCTTGGATGTCCCAGCCGTTCCCTGCCAAGAGGTACGTCTTCTTAGCGGCGTCGTAGGTTAGCTGGCCATCCCAATGAGCTGCCCCGCGGGAGGGGTGTTCAACCGGGATAATCTCAGCGGCGTATGGAAAGTCCCCCGCGCCCGCTCTCACGAGCCCCACCATGGAAACACCCATTGTCTGCAAGGCTCCGGTGGTTCCCCTCCATATGCCTGGCTCCGTGGGCGCAGCGGGCGCCTTCGCCTTGTATGTGAGGACGGTAGAGCCTGGCTGCGCAGTGATGTTCCAGGTGATCACACTGGCGCTGAGGGAGCCGCCTTGACCAATGTCGCTCGCGGCCCACCCGACAGGCAGGGTTTCTGTCACTTTCAGTGCCTGGGCTGCTGAACCCGGATTCAAAACTGTGATCGTAACCGCAACAGTGCTAGCGGCTGTAAATATATTTGGGTCGAAGGATCGACTTCCGATTGGGGGTGCTTGTTCGAGAGCAACATCAGTCACCGTACCGTGGGCCAACACGTCGTTGTCATCGTGGTTGGTGATGGCCAGGCCATAGGCTACCGTTTCTGGCAACGGCATGGTCATGCTGTGCGCTAGTTGCCAGGTCTTCCCGTCAAATGAGTACTCCGAGAACACTAGATCTAGAGGAACAATGCGGGTCACACGAAGATACAAACCAGTTCCTGGATCCTGCACCGGATCGCCCTCCGGAGTCCGCGCTTCTACGCTGCTGGAGCTGCCCCCTTCCGTGGCACGCCACTGGGAATCGGTCCGGTCGCCGTACATAGCGCCTCGCAGTTCGATCCAGTAGTGCCTCGATTGAGGAAGCGTAGCTTTCTCCCGGATCATCACACCGATTTTGGCCCAATCGTTGGGACCTGGATCAATCCATTGCACCTTTCCTCGAAGGCTCCAGCTGCCCGCAAGCTCCTTGTAGACAAAGAAGCCTTCATCTTGGTTGTCCCAGATATCGTCGCCGTTTCCCTTCATTTCGTAGACAGCGTTGGTTCCAGTTCCTGTCACGGTGACGCTTCCAGGGATCTTCGTCGAGCCGCGTTGCGCCCAGTCCGCCGTCTTCTCAAAGATTCCGGGATTCTGCGCGGGGGCCGTGGGCGCAGGCCAGAGCAGTAGGCCTCCCATGGCCGCGATAAAGGTGCCAAGTCTCTTCATACTATCCTCTTTTCTTTCTCCCCGAGAGTGGGAATGTAGTAATCTCTAACCCGGCGGAATGTGGAAGTGTAATTGATTCCAGCCCGTGGTCAATCCGTAACGTAGTATCATTCTCCCCTTGGTTTACTCAGGGGAGTTTGAAACGCTTTTCTGGGAGGGCAAGTTAGGTTTTCGGGGGCTGACTGGGTCTGGAAAGTGTATCAGGTAAGCTCTACGAAGGATGTTTTCGTTCTATTCTTCTTTGGGTGACTAATCTTGATAAATCAAACCTTTACGATCATAAATCAAGATGGAAATCCCGGGAGCTGGGGGGGACCGTATGACCGAGTCGAGGAGAGTAGCGCGCGCGGTGAAAGATTTCGCCGATGGGTTTCAGGATAATCTTGAGCCACTTGAGCCGCTGGACCCTGACGCGATTCACACGTTTGATGACCTGGTGCGGGCGATGTCGAAGACAGCATTCGGGGGCCGGCAGTTGGGTGAGGCGGCGGATGTGGTGGAGGCGATGGTGCGTGACTCCGAGTGCCGGGTAGTTGGCACGTTCTCGGGAGCCATGACGATCGCCAAGATGGGCTTGCTGATCTGCAAGATGATATCGATGGGGATGATTCACGCTGTGGTGAGTACGGGGGCTCTCATTTGCCATGGTCTGGTTGAGACGACGGGGAGGATGCATTTCAAGTATCGGCCCAACATGAAGGACAGCGATCTTTACCGCGCGGGATACGACCGTGTGTATGATTCCGTGGAGTTGGAAAAAAATCTGGATGAAACCGAGTTGATTATGCAGGGGATTTTCAGCTCGTACGGGGGGGATGTCGTTTTGTCGAGTCATCAAATTTGCCGGGACATTGGAGAGTATCTAAACCGGCAGGGGTTGCGCCGTGGGATCCTAGCGGTCGCGGCAGCGCATGATGTGCCAGTTTTTATTCCGGCGTTTACTGACAGCGAAATGGGGATCTGTTTTCAGTTATCCAATGACCGGCGGGTCGAGGAGGGGAAACCGTCGTTACGATTTGATCCATTTTTTGATTTTCAGGCGTATAACCGTTTTTTGCTAGGAGCGAAACGTTTAGGGATTTTTACAATAGGAGGGGGTGTGCCTCGTAACTGGGCTCAGCAGATGGGGCCGTATGTAGACACTTTGCAGCGGCGGGAGCGCGGCTGTTGTTATGCTCCTGTTCGATTTCGGTATGGTGTGCGGATCTGTCCTGAGCCATCGTACTGGGGCGGTCTATCAGGCTGCACGTACTCGGAGGGCGTGTCGTGGGGCAAGTTTGTGCCCCCGGAGGAGGGAGGGCAGTTTGGGGAAGTGTACTGTGACGCCACGATTGCTTGGCCACTGCTCCTGAAGGCGGTTGTAGAGCGGCTGAGGGGAATGGGGAATGTGGAGTGCGGAGTGCGGAATCCAGACTGCGGAGTACGGTGACTCCGTTGGCCACTCCGCGCTCGGTGGGCGTTACTTCCTTTCCAGCCAGCGTAGGAATGAGGAGGCCAGGTAAAGTCCGCCGCAGAGGATGATGATGGTGGCTCCCGCTGGGAGATCGATTTGATAAGAGATGAGCAAACCCAGGAGGGTGAGGATGGCGCACAGGCCGGCGGCGGCTATCATCATGCGAGTTAGGCTGTGTGCGTACTGGCCGACGGTCGCGGCGGGTAGAGTCAGCAGCGCAATCACTAAAATAATTCCTACCGCCTGGATTAAAACCACCACTGTCACTGCCACGAGGCACAAAAGAAGCACGTAGAAAAAATCCACTCGGACTCCTTGCAGACGGGCGTACTCTTGGTCGAAGCAGACCGCCAGGAGCTGCTTGTGGAACAGAATCACCAGGGCGAGAATGACAATATCGAGAGTGGCTATGAGATAAATGTCGCGCGAGCGGACCATGAGGATGTTGCCGAACAGGTAGCTCATCAAATCGATGCTGTAGCCGGGAGTCTGGGAAATGAATAGGACTCCGATCGCCATGCCGATCGCCCAGATCGCCCCAATGAGCGTATCCTCTCGCGGACTGCCATGGAGGGTGGCAAAACCCATGCCCACTGCTGCCAGCAGCGCCGCAGCGAGAGCGCCGTTCAGCGGGTGGGCCCCGTAGTAGTAAGCAATCCCCATCCCGCCCAGGATCGCATGAGCAATGCCCCCGCTGATGAATACAATCCGCCTGACGACCACGTAAGACCCGATTACACCGCAGGCTACGCTAGCCAGCAGGCCCGTTAGAGCTGCGTTCCGCATGAATCCTTGGCTGCACAGCACTTCCCAGAACTCAATCATTTTTCGATTGGCGGCGGTTGGTCACGATATGGTTGTGCTTAACGAAGTGGACCGGGCCCCGGTACAGGTCCTCGATGACAGCACCAGTAATTTGTTCGGTTGGATGGCAAACCAACCGCACATTGAGGCAGGCCACTCGATTTACGTACGAGGAGATAAACCCAAGGTCATGCGAGACCAGGATGATTGTTGTGGGGCCTTGGCTTGTTACTTCCCCTTGGTTGATTCGCCGAAGCAGGTCATAGACGTCCTGTTCCACATGGCTATCAACGCCGGCGGTGGGCTCATCCATGATCAGGAGTTTGGGTTGACTGGCCAGGGCACGTGCGATCAGTGCCCGCTGCCGCTGGCCACCGGAGAGCGTCCCAAGCGGCCGCGAGGCGCAGTTTTCCAGATCAACTACCCGGAGGGCTTCTTGGGCTGCCTCCCGGTCAACCGATCGGTACCTTCGTATCCAGGGGCCTTTATGCAGTCGGCCCATGAGCACCAGATCTTCGACCCGGATGGGGAAGTGCCGGTCGAAATCTGCGTGTTGAGGAACGTATCCCACCCAGCCGGAGGCCTCTCGGGGGGGGCGGCCCAGGACACGGATTGAACCTCGAAACGGGTGCAATAGACCCAAGATAAGCTTGAGAAGTGTTGTCTTGCCGCCACCGTTTGGACCAACTAGGCCAATGAAATCACCCTCGTATGCAGTCAGTGAAACTTTATCGAGGACAGGGTTCGTCCGGGGGATGAACGCCCCGCCATCGTACCAAAAGCTGACTTGATCCACCTCCACCACTGTGGCGCCAAGAGTATGTCCTAGACTAGCATCCATTTTGGCCTACAATTTTTTAGTGCTCAGTTGGCGGAGTGCCGAGTGTGGCCCCATTGAAGGAAGCAACTCAGAGGCGGAGTGCCAAGGGTGGCCCCATTGAATCCGCACTCACGTTCCGCACTCGGTGCTCCGTATTTGGCTGGACAGTGGGTGGGGCATTGGTTGCCTTAGCAGGGTTATTTTGGTGTGGGATCTTCGGGAGGCATGACCTGGCAAGAGATATTTTAGCGGCAAGTGGAACGGCTTTAATTGTTCTCGGTACGGTCTACCCAGTGTCCTTACGTGAGGTTCGTGCTGGGTGGCTAGCGGCGGCTCATGGGTTAGGCTGGTTGAATACTCGGATCTTGTTGGGGTTATTTTATTACAGTGTCGTTAGTCCAGTCGGGCTGGTGATGCGGCTCTTCGGCCGCGATCCGTTGGATCGGAAATGGTTGCCGAACCAGCCATCCTACTGGATCAGGAGAGATGAACAGCGGCCTCCGGATCATTTTGAACACCAGTTCTGAGTTGGTCGCGCCAGGGTGCTCAATCACACTTCAAGAGATTTGATTTCCTAGGCTCATTTTTAAAGGGAAACGATGAGCAAGATTTCGTTAATTCTGGAGCTGTGGTTATTTCTGCGGATTCAGAAAAAGTATTGGCTTCTACCGATAGTTTTTTGCCTACTGCTGTTGGGTCTGCTGATTGTTTTCACGCAGGGCTCGGCGCTGGCGCCGTTTATTTATACAGTCTTCTGAAATTGGTGGGTAGTTGGCAGTATTCCGCGCTCTGTAATCCGTGTTACTCAGGAAAGAGGGTCGTCGAGAGGTAGCGTTCGCCGGAATCCGGCAGGATGGTGACAATGACGGCGCCGGCGAACTGGGGCTCACGCGCGAGTCGGTCAGCTATTGCTACTGCTGCACCCGATGAAATCCCGCTCAAGATCCCTTCTTCTTGCGCGAGTCGGCGCGCGTATTCAAACGATTCTTCATTTGTAACCTGTTCCACTCGGTCCACCAGAGACAGGTCCAAAACCTTGGGCACAAACCCTGCGCCGATCCCCTGGATCGGGTGTGGTCCAGGTTTGATCTCTTCGCCACGAAGTGTCTGGGTCAAGACAGGGCTTTGAGCAGGTTCAACGGCCACAGAGACAATGTTCCGGCGACATGTTTGTTTGATGTAGCGTGAGACACCGGTGATTGTACCACCTGTGCCGACCCCGGAGACAAAAACATCGATTCCCCCTTCTGTGTCTTCCCAAATCTCCGGGCCAGTGGTCTGTTCGTGGATGGCTGGGTTGGCTGGATTGGTGAACTGGTTTAGGAGGACATACCGGGCCGGGTCGGCAGCAGCGATCTCTTCGGCTTTTGCCACAGCGCCTCGCATGCCCTTTCCGCCTTCGGTCAAAATGAGCCGTGCGCCAAACGCAGCCAACACTTTCCGTCGCTCCAGGCTCATGGTCTCCGGCATAGTCAAGGTGAGTGGGTACCCTCGTGCCGCTGCGACGAACGCCAACGCAATCCCCGTGTTGCCGCTTGTCGGCTCGATAATTTCTTTTTCTGGACCCAGCACAGCCCGCTGTTCGGCGTCCCAGACCATGGATGCACCAATCCGGCATTTCACCGAGTAGGATGGGTTTCTCCCCTCGACTTTGGCGAGCACTGTCGCCCTGGCACCCGCGGTGATTCGGTGCAGCTTCACAAGCGGTGTCCGACCAATCGAAAGGGAGTTGTCCTCAAAAATCCGGCCCATAATAGGTCCTCTCTCCGATAAGCTCGGACACCGCAGGTTGGGCAAAACAGTAATCGCTAGCTAACAAATTGTTCCTGATCAACGTCCCACTTGACAACCCGTTCCTCCCGGTAAGAGACGTTTCCAAGATGCGCGGTGGTGATAACGCGATGGGCGGTTTCGACGGGGGAGTTGGGTTGTTTACGAGTGCGGACACAATCCAGGAAATTGGCCATGTGATCCGGCCCTTCGTAATGCCCCACCCACGTTTCAACAGGTTCGCTGCTCCCGCGAGGGATTACCTTGAATGTGTCTTGGTTTGTACGGTGTACAACCAGAGAGGCATCGCTCCCATGAACGACGGCCGGAAATTCGGACATCCGGTCGCTGATGAACTCCACTGCGAAAGTGACACATGCACTCCCGTAATCGGCGGTCAGGTGGACCACGTCGGGGGTCTCCCAAGTGTCGAAGAAATAATTACCGCCGTTCGCGACGACTTTCTTTGGGCCGATGAGGTCCAGAAGCCACTGCGCAATGTCAATGTCATGGGCGCCGATATCCGTCAAAAGTCCACCCGCATAATCCCAGAACCACCGCCACGTGAAATACCGGTAGACATCAAAAGACCGTTTCGGAGCCGGGCCAAGGAACATATCCCAGTCGATCTTAGCGCGCTCGGCAGCGGTAAAGTTGGCGATCTGCTCCGACCACGGATCCCCGCGGGACCAGTCGCGCAGGTCTTGAACATGAACCCAAACCACCCGGCCCAGCTTCCCAGACTTCACTACCTCGGCGGCACGTGCCCAATGAGCACCGGACCGGCGATGGTTCCCGACCTGGACAATCCGGTCGGTCTCGCGGACGGCTTTGACCATCTCTTTCCCTTGCTCGATTGTTTTGGAGAAAGGTTTCTCCACATAGACATCTTTGCCAGCCTGCACAGCCGCGATCAGCATGTCATGGTGCCAGTGGTCGGGTGCGCCAATGAAAACCGTGTCTATATCCGAGTGGTCGAGAATTTTCCGGAAATCTTTATACCCGTCGGGCTTCTTGCCGCGCTGAGTAGGGTGATCCGTGGCGCGTGCCACCGCACGCTCCACCCGAGTCCGGTAAACATCGCAGACTGCGACAATTTCCGCTCCCTGATTGAGGGCCTCACGCATACCCCAGGAACCGCGATCGCCTACACCGATAACACCCATGCGGATCCGGTCGTTCGCTCCAAGAACCCGAGTAGGCATCCCCGCACTCATCGCCAAACTAGCCCCCGTAATCCCCACAGAGGTCTTCTTGATGAACTCACGCCGCGTGGTCTGTTTCATGACTCCGTCCACCCCTAACTCGTGTAATCGATCCCAACCTGCGGTCAATCCGCAACACCTTCTCTGGCAAGGAACTAAAACTAATTGTACCTTCCACAGTCTGAATTGACGAGTGATGAAAAAGATTTGCGTGTTTGTTGCGGCACTGATTCTTGCTTGCCCCACCTTTCGACAAGCTCAGGACACCGCTTGGGCTGGCATCGCAGCGCTCTATACATCAGAAGGCGCCCCGCAAACCCGTGACCCAAGCCGACCTGTCCAGTACCGGGTGGACGAAGGCACACTCGGCGACCTGACCCGAGAAATGGTCATCCAACGCCTGGAGGCTGCTTTCGACGTCTGGCGGGGAGTCGAAACATCCTGCCTCCAGATCGAGCCTCTTGGGCTCCTCGGAGAGGATGTCACTTGGCAGAGCTACGAAACCTACCGCATCCAAGACGTAATCGTCATCGACCAGGACGGAAGCGTCATCAAAAACCTATTCGGTTCACCAACCGCGCTCTCCGGCTACACCTCGTGGTACTTCAACCAAGGTCGGCTGGAGGCAGCATGCATCATCCTAAATGGCAAAGCCACAGGGTACCGGGAAGACATCATCATCCATGAAATCGGACACGCGCTGGGACTGGGCCATTATGATACACCTAGTACACCCATTCCCGGGCCAATCATGTCGTACAATCCACAAAGAGCTACAAAACCAACCTCCGATGACCGGCTTACGCTGAGTTGGTTCTATCCCACCGATGCGGTTGTGCAAACCTGGGGCCGGCTCACTGGCCGGGTGGTGGACTGGGCAGGCCAACCGGTTCCGGGTGGGATTGTCCTTGCTCAGCGTGTGGACGACCCAACCCTGGTGGTCTCCTCTCTCTCCAGCGGTGCAGGCAAGAAAGACGGGAGCTTTGTCTTCCCCGGTCTGCCGCCGGGAGACTATACCATTCGCCTCGAGCCGATACCTTCTTATTACGACCATGGGTACGGACCACGGACTTATGCCTCTGAGTATGTAGCAGATGATCCGCGAGACTATGAGATCCCTGCGGAATTCCACAGCGGCCCGGCCGAAAGCGCTTCCTGGATCAGTGACCCAACCCCGAGCTTGGCAAACGTCACCATCACAGCCGGGTCGGAAACCACAGCCACCCTTATACGCAACTTGTCCCTTTCGCGCTGGGAAGACGCAACCAAAGTGACGGATTTGGATTTCAGCTCCCCTCTGAACCGGTCTTTCCCCCGGTTGGGCCGGATACGGGGGCAGACTTTTGTACCGCGCGGTTCACAGATCAGCGAGGTGACCTTGTTCTTCCAGGGCAATACACAAGGTGTCGCCGGCCGGTTGTTCTTATGGCACACAAATGCCGAGGGCCAGCCCGACCCAAGCCAACCTGTGTTCGCCACAGAATCGATACCGTTTGAGGGCCCACGCTTGGGGGTCCGGCTGGATCCGCCGATCGAAATCTCCCCCGGCCAAGAGTACTACTTGGGCGCGGATGCTCCCGACTCACTCAACCTCTACATCAGAGAAGACGACTACCCACATGGCTCCCTGGCATGGGGCCAGTCACTAGAGAAAACATCCCAAACCTGGGATACACGATTCGTTATCCACTTTGTGCCGCAGGAGGTCCCTGTACCGAGTCTGCCGCCTACCGGCACCGGCATGATTCGACTGATTCTCCCAGGCGGTGAGACCGGTGCCACGCAGGAGGCGGGAGGTACCGCATGGGCTTTCGATGCGTTCCCAACAAAAGGGATACAGCTGCTTCAGCCATTCATCGCTTCGGGAAATCGCTTGACGCGACTGGGGGTGATGATAGCCACAGAAAAAGCTGTCTCCGGGCCAATCCATTTGGCCATCGCGGGGCCCATCCCAGATTCCACAAGACCACTCCATGCTCCAGCAATAGAGTCGCTACCGGTCCTCGCCTCAACCGAGACACCGCCACCCGAGAAAATCGACCCGCAGTACCTCACCTGGGAACTAAACCCGGCTCCGGAGACCAAAGTGGGCCAAACATATGGCTTGCTGCTCTCGTGCGAGTCCGGGACAGGCCGGTACTTGTTGAGATTACGGGAGATTTTGGGAGACTCACTGCTGCCGCTAGTGGTCCTGCAAAGAAACGAGAAAGAGGCGCCAGGGGACCGTGAAGATCGGACAAGAGTCCTGGAAGGGTTTGTGTTAGAAAGTTTCTTCGATTGGACCGGGCAGCAATCCCGGTCCTCAGTTAATGAAATCTATGTGGGAGGTTAGGCATAGTGCCCTTCAGCAAGCTCAGGACAGCACGCAGCAGGCTGCACAGGATAATGCTCGGCGTTGTGGCCGGGACCCTGAGTCTATCGAATGCAAGGATCGCGGCCCAGAACGACGTCATTTTTGTGAGCATTCTACCCCAGGCGTATTTTGTCGAGCGAATCATTGAACCCCGGCATGGGGAATGCAAAACGCAAGAAAAACCTCTGTGGCACGTGGAAGTGATGGTGAGATCTGGTCAGAGTCCGGAAACGTACGAGCCTACACCAAAACAGATGGCGAGTCTGGCAGAAGCGAAAATCTACTTTGCCATCGGGGTGCCGTTCGAGCAAGTATGGATCGACCGAATCAAGGCAAACAACCCCAATCTAAAAATTGTGGACACCCGTGAAGGAATTCAAATCCGTCGGAAGGATCCTCACATCTGGCTTGATCCAATTTTAGTGAAAACGCAAGCCCGCACCATAGCCGAAGCGCTGATGGAAATAGACCCGGCCCATACTGCTGACTACCAATCCAATTTGGAGGAATTTTTAGTAGATTTAGACAAAATCAACCGTGAGATTACAAAAATACTTGAAGGCATGGAGAACCGGTTTTTTCTTGTCTTCCATCCAGCTTGGGGGTATTTCGCCGAGCGGTACGGGTTACGTCAGCTTGCGGTGGAAGTCGAAGGCAAGGAACCAAGCCCTCGCGGGCTAGCAGCATTCATTGAGCAAAGTAAGGCTTTGATCGATGCAGGACAGACAGGGAAAACCATCTTTGTTCAAAAACAGTTCAGCACAAAGAGCGCCGAGGTTGTGGCACAGGCGATCGGGGCACGGGTGATCATGCTGGATCCTCTGGCCAGAGATTATTTGTGCAACCTGCGCCGGACCGCCCAGATCCTCGTAGCGGAGTGCGCCGTCCTGAGCCTGCGCTGTCCCGAGCTTGTCGAGGGGTCGAAGGGCGGAGTGCGGAATACCGCCAATTGCCCACTGGGAACTGCCCACTGCGAACTGCCTGATGCTAATCTAGGACATACTCTTGGCGCCACTCGATCGTCTCGTGCCAGGCAGGTTGCTCCTCCTTGTGGAGAATAAATTTCCCAATAACTAGGTCATCCATGTGGGTCCGCATGAAGCACTGGTAAGCATCTTCCGGTGTACAAACGATTGGCTCTCCACGAACATTGAAACTGGTATTCACGAGAACTGGACAGCCCGTTTGCTGCTCGAAAGCCGCGATCACGTCGTAGTAGAGGGGGTGATCCTCGCGCCGGATGGTTTGAATTCGGGCGGAGTAATCAACATGAGTGACCGCCGGAATTTCCGAGCGCACCACACGAAGCTGATCCAAGCCCGAGAGATGTCCCTGCTGGGGGGCCAGTGGGACACGCCGGCCAGTCCGGACAGGGGCTACCAGAAGCATATAGGGAGAGTCACAATCCAGATCGAAATAATCACCCAGCCGCTCTCGAAGAACCACAGGCGCGAAAGGCCGGAACGATTCGCGAAACTTAATTTTGAGATTTATCGTTTCCTGCATTTTCGGAGAACGTGCATCGCCAAGTATGCTCCGCGCACCGAGAGCACGTGGGCCAAACTCCATGCGCCCCTGGAACCAACCAACCACATGTTGCTGCACAAGTAGGTCGGCGGTCCGCCTGGGTATCTCGGAGCGTGGAACAGGCCGAAGTTTGGCACCCAGGCGGGTCAACCGCTGCTCGATCTCTGCGTCCGAGAATTCTGGACCAAGAAAAGAGGCGTGCATCGCATCACGGCCTGCCGGAGCCGGCCGGCCCTGGCGCAAATAGCGATGCCATATCGCAAGCGCTGCCCCCACCGCGCCACCGGCGTCCCCAGCTGCGGGTTGAATCCAAATCTCCTTAAACTCACACTCCCGCAAAATGCGCCCGTTGGCTACACAGTTCAGGGCTACACCTCCCGCCAAACAGAGATCCGGCTCTCCGGTCAACCGATAAGCATAGCGAGCCATACGCAGCATTGCTTCTTCGATCACCTCTTGAATGGACCGGGCTACATCCATATCTCGCTGAGTCAGCCGGGACTCAGGTTTACGTGGAGGTCCACCGAACAGAGCATCGAACGCCCCGTTCGTCATACACAGACCCTTATGGTAGTCGAAATAACCCAGATTGATTTTGAATGACCCGTCCTCCTTCAGATCCATCAAGTTGTCCAGAATGGTTTGCACATAGACTGGGCGGCCATACGGCGCTAGACCCATTACTTTGTACTCGCCGGAATTCACTTTGAAACCTGTGTAATACGTGAACGCGGAATACAGCAAACCCAACGAATGTGGAAATTTAGTTTCCAGGAGAATTTCGATCTCGTTCTCGTGACCCCGCCCACAGGTCGTAGTGGCCCACTCTCCTACACCGTCTACGGTCAAGATGGCCGCATGCGCAAATGGTGAAGGATAAAATGCACTAGCCGCATGGCTCTCATGGTGTTCGGCGAACAGAACTGGGCCGTGGTAGTCAAGGGATCGCCCAATAATATCCGTCATCCAGAGCTTCTCTTTCAGCCAGACCGGCATGGCCAAGAGGAAAGACCGTAGACCGCTAGGCACAACACCGAAATATGTCTCCAGGAGCCGCTCGAACTTCAGGATGGGCTTATCGTAAAAAACAACGTAATTAACATCGCTGCTTGCGATACCGGCTATATCCAAGCAAGCGCGGGCAGCATGGATAGGAAAGCGGGGGTCGTGTTTTTTGCGCGTAAAGCGCTCCTCCTGGACAGCAGCAATGATCTCCCCATCGCGGACCAACGCCGCCGCACTGTCATGATAAAACGCCGAAATCCCAAGAATCCACATAGCTAAATGCGGAACGCGGAGCGTGGAATACTGCCCACTGATTCCTAGTTGGGGCGGCGCCGTCCTGAGCTTGCGCTGTCCCGAGCTTGTCGAGGGGTCGAAGGGCGGGGCGACCAATGGCCGAAATGAATACGCCACCACATTCGGAAGACTGTAGCCAATGTGCGTGGAATATGGCTGGGTCGCAGGGAACTTTCCCCCG
>Ga0315312_1001269_pt1 | contig 20418 bp, 26 predicted proteins | sample TDP7_MG_FD_203629 | JGI IMG/M metagenome (GOLD analysis project Ga0315312, IMG submission 203629) | Freshwater sediment microbial communities from Lake Towuti, South Sulawesi, Indonesia - TDP7 | ecosystem: Environmental > Aquatic > Freshwater > Lake > Sediment | place: Indonesia: South Sulawesi... | reverse complement strand
GGCTGCTCGCCTATTAAAAGGGAACGTGAGCTGGGTTTAGACCGTCGTGAGACAGGTCGGACTTTATCTGCTGGGAGTGCTGGTCGCCTGAGGGGAAAGGGTCCCCAGTACGAGAGGAACGGGACGCTGTAGCCTCTAGTTTACCGGTTGTCCGATAGGGCACTGCCGGGCAGCCACGCTGTTGTGGATAAGGGCTGAAAGCATCTAAGCTCGAAGCCCTTCCTGAAAATAGGCGGCCATTCCTCGAGTGCATAGGCTTGGTAACTTGCCTATTTCGAGGACGAGGGCTCCCATAGAAGATGGGGTTGATGGAGCCGGGGTGTACGCGCTAAGGCTTCGGCCGAGGTGTTTAGCCTGCGGCTCCCAATCGCCCAAGGTGTTGGGCTGAAAGAGGTTGGTGTCTGGGTGATTTGGGTGGGCTTGTTGCGTGGCGTGGTGTGGGGATGTTGTTTTGTTGGTGAATAAATTTTTGGCTAGTCTATACCGGGGGGAGGGGGGCTAGACAGGCATAGACAGCGAGGCCTTCTTGCTGGTGTTTTGGAAAATTTTTGGAGTGAAAAATAATTTTCTTTCTTGGTGGTGCGCTGACTAGAATTTTCCTCACCACCATGCTGAGCGGAACTGTTTGTTTTGGGTTCTGATGGCAAATCGGGGTTTGGAAACTGGGCCTGTTGTGTACGCAAGATGGTGCGTCATGCGTGAAAAATTTTGGAATAGATTGAGCGCGGGGGGTTTCTCCTTTGGGAAGCTGTTTAGGATTTATTTTTATCTTCTTCCTTCTAATTTAGTAAGGGATTCTGTGTTGGTGGAGTTTTGTTCATGGGGTCGTCTGAGGCTTTGTCGAGGGTGAGGAAGCCCCGTAAGTTGGGTGGGTTAGCGCTTCAAGATGTCTCGAGGGAAGAGGAGGCAGATAGCCGAAGGTTAGTGGAAAACATTAAGATGTTGGAGAGGGAGAGGGTCAAGCTTTTGGGAGAGGTAGAGGAGCTGAGAAAAAGGGCTAGGTCTAGGGCTAGTGCCTTGAGGAGTGAGGTGGCGGTGCTGCAGGAGGACGAGGAGGTGCTTAAAGAGCTGCTGAGAATTCTTGACGCCACCACTGACCAGATTAGGAAGTTGCCGAAGAAGTCTGGAAGCAAACGATAAATCAATGCTCATTTTATGGGTTGCTTCCAAAATTCTTATTGGACACGATGTTCTCGTTTATAGTGGGCTGGTGAGCTGGTGGACGGCTTTCGAACGTCCTCGTGACGTTTGAGGAAACTCCGCCCACCATGCAGGATCGCAGCGCTCGCAAGGGCGTGGGGCGAGAGCCCTGGCTCCGGAACAGAAACGAAACGTCCATCTAGCCTAGGACGATGAAGCATGCTAAGTTGTTGAGAAGGCTGGGTGGAAGCGTTGAAACGTCTGACCTGCGAGGTGGAAGGGCAAATAGGCGCCTTTGAGGGTCTGCACGAGGCGCGGGTAGCCCGTTGAGCTGAATGCCGTCGGAACAGAAGGCGGGTTACGACCAGCACACCAGCCCCCTAAGCGAGTTTCTTTAAATGATAGCCCGTCTGGCAGAGAAGGAATCTATCTTTCAATTCCCCTTGCTTGGGATTTTTCCCTGAACCTCCTTTCAATTAAGTCTCTTTTTAGCTCCCACTTTTAAATAACAAAAACCAATTTAAAGGAAAATTTGATAGAAGGGGTGGATAATTTGAGTACGTTAAACGGTTTGGGTGAAGCTTTTGATTCTCAAAAAATGTAAATCGGCGTTCGAGAATGTTGTGGTGTTGAGCAGCGATGGTCTAAGCCATATACTGCTTCGCCACCCTGAGTTGAGGAGAGTTAGGGACTTAGAGGATGTTTTGATGTTGACAGTTAAAGCTCCCGACTTCATCGTTAAAGGCAGGCACGGCGAACACATAGCCGTACGTTATATTCCCGACTTTCCGTTAAGGGCAAAGTTTTTAATAGTCGCATACAATGAAGATGGTGAGATCAGAACAGCCTTCGTAACATCCAAGCCTCATAAAATTAAGGAGAGAGAAGTAATATGGAGTCGGCAGTTGCCAGCTTAGAGCAGATAGATGTGCTTTACGATAAGGATAGGGATGTACTCTACATAAGCTTCGGCCCCCCACAGGAAGCCGACGACTCGGAACTACTTGAAAACGACGTTGTCGTCAGATATAAGGGACGAAAGGTTATCGGCCTAACCATACTAAGTTTTTCAAAAAGATCAAGCCAATAGCGCCTCAGTTCATGGCCATGAAGGGTCTGCACGAGGCGCGGGTAGCCCGTTGAGCTGAATGCCGTCGGAACAGAAGGCGGGTTTCTTTCCGTTCAGAGGGTAGAGCGAGATAAAACATCGAATTTGCGCGATTTCATACTTTTTGGGGTCTAATACGCGGGTTGGGAACAGTCTGGTTTGGGCTCTTTAAATGGATTCTTTTTGGTTGCGCAAAATCTTACAAAATCTTACCCCATTACTTGACTGTGACGGCTTTGGTTAGGTGCCTAGGTCTGTCCGGGTCTAATCCTCTTTCCACTGCCATGTAATATGCAAATAGTTGTAGTGGGATTACATAGAGGATGGAGGAGAAAACTTCAGGCATGCCTTTCACGATTTCGACATAATCGTCAGCTAGGGCTTTGATTTCTTCGTCTCCTTCCTCGACTATTGCGATGACCGATGCTCCCAGCGCTTTCGCTTCCTTAATGTCCTCAATGATTGTTTCGTGAGTCTCATCCCTTGGACAGATGAAAATTGTGGGAAAGCCAGGCTGAATTAAGTTTACTGGACCATATTTACTTTCTCCAGCTGGAAGCGCTATTGAAGGGATACAGTTTGTCTCCAAAAGTTTAAGACAGCCTTCAAGAGCAGTGGCTGAACTTACCCCACGCCCCAAAACTAGGAAGCATTGACCATCTCGATATTTCTTAGCAATTTGCTTAACCTTTCCCTCCTGGGTTAGAAGAATTTTTTCAATGGCATCCGGAACTTGCTTTAGCTTTTTTTCAAATTGTTCCATCTCCACATGGGAAACTTTTCCCCTCTCCTTGGCGAGTCTTAATGCAAGTTGAGCAAAAACAGAGAGCTGAGTCGTGAAGGTTTTTGTCGCTGCAACCCCTATCTCAGGTCCCGCTTGTTGGATAACGTAGGCGCGAGAAACACGGGTCAGGGTAGACCCAACAACGTTGGTTAGTCCCAAGATTGTGGCAGCGCGAAGTCTTGCATGTTCCACTGCCGCTAACGTATCTGTTGTTTCTCCGGATTGACTTACAGCAAGGATGGTGCTGTCAAAGTTAACGGATTTTGCCTGCTGCTCAATAAACTCTGACGCAATGACTGGGTGGGTTGCCAAAAACGCCAGTTTTGAAAACATGTATGAGGCTGCTAGACAAGCGTGGTAGGAAGTGCCGCAAGCTACCAAGAAGAGTTCTTTGGCGCGGTCAAGGAAGGTAGTCATCAGCTCTAAGTATTGCTCCTGTAATCTAAGCGTGTTTATAAGACAGCGTGGTTGGTCATGAATTTCCTTAAGCATAAAGTGGGGATAACCTTCCTTTTCAGCTCTCTTAGGGATCGCCTCTACAAGTTTAGGTTCCCTTAGCACTTGGCTCCAGTCAGCAACTTTTTGAATATCATATCCCTCATCACTGAGAATGACCAGTTCCCCATTCTCAATAATAACAACCCTATTTGTCAACGGGAAAAAAGTTGGGATGTCTGATGCGCAGTAGGAAGCATTTTCGGCGACTCCGATCACGAGAGAACTCTCTCTTTGAGTGCAAAAGATTTTGTCGGGCTCTTTGACGTAAAGAATGGCGACTGCGTATGATCCTTCCAGTCGATTTATGGTTTCGCGCACTGCTTCAATGAATGATAATCCCTTCTTTACCTTTTCTTCTATAAGGTGGGGAATTACCTCACTGTCAGTTTTAGATTGAAAGACGTGCCCAAGGTCTTCAAGCTCCCTTTTCAACTCTCTAAAGTTTTCGATGATCCCGTTATGGACGACAGCAATATGCCCATCACAATCCGTATGTGGGTGAGCGTTCGCTTGGGTGGGAGCCCCATGTGTTGCCCACCGTATGTGCCCCAGCCCTATTTTACCTGGGAGATCGTCAAGGTTGTATAGCGCATGTACGTCATCAATTTTGCCCTGACTCTTTTTTATAAATAACCTGTTTTTATGGATCGTTGCTTCTCCTACAGAGTCGTAGCCTCGATACTCCAGCCTTTTTAAGGCTGTGTGAATGACTGGCGCTGCGTCGCCCTCCTTAAGTACGCAACCAAATATTCCAACCATCAATAAGACCTCATTTTTCTTGCTTAGTGCTTTATCTTAAGTTCTTTAAGAAATTATAGATTATTTCTCTTCCTTTCACCTATACAAGACCTGCTTTTGAATGCAAAACTGGAATGTTCACCTTTCTTGAACGCGCATAGCCGTTATGCAAAGACTGATTACAAAAGAAAGAGCTAAACAAGCGATAAACGAGATGATTTTTGCAGGTTGGAGATGCAGCATAGAAAGCTATGCCAAAATCATAGAGGCCATAGAAAAATTGTAACAGACGCTTTGGACGTTTGGCGAGTTGAAAACCGAAAAGATATTAGCTGATTGAAGAGGAGGTAAAGGTTTGCCTCTTTTCATAATAGTTGTTTTTGTCTCTGCTGTCGTGAACGTTAATGATGCCTAATTATAAAGCTGCAAGACATGAATATTCAATGTGAAATCCCACTAGAAAATCTTGGAATCGGCAAGCAGAAAGCTTGGTATAAAAGAACATGACTACTAGTTTGGATTTTTCCATTTTTTATATTTGTGCCAATGATTTTTCGTGGTTGACAACAACGTATTTTTTGCCTTTTTGAACTATTTTATGTCCTTCTTTTTCTAAAAGTTTCTTTTGAGCTTCAGCTCCGCCTGGATATTTTTCGTTTATCACTCCGCCAGTTTTCAGGGTGCGCCAGTAGGGAGTAACATCTTTTTCACCCCTTTGCCTTTGTTCTTCAGCGGCGTGGGCTGCAATCCAAGAGAAAATGCCTGTGGTTATGGGACAACCAATGGTTGCATCGTGTTTTTTAGCAAGAGCGGCGCGAATTTCATTAATGGTAGTAAGTTTTCCTTCAGGCACTTTTCTCATGATTTCATCGACTTCCATGGGCGCCGGAATAACCACGGTTCCTGTACCCCATCTTTTGCTCATTTTGCCCGTAATTTCTTCTACTTTCGGCAGACCCTTGCTGTCTTTCAACTTTTCAGACCAACTTTTTCTTTTCGGCATAGTTTTCTAGCTCCTATACTCGTTTGCTCCATGTTTCCTTCAACTTAGAAACAAAAGCTTCTTCATCCTCTGCTATCCTCTTTTTTACCTCTCTCCAAGCAGCGGGACAATTCTTATACTCTACACCTACAATGCTGTGAATGAGTCGGTCAATTTCCCGTTTGTTCTCACGTGTAACCTTTATCCCAGCTTTCTCGAAAACCTGTTGAAGATGCCTAAAATAACAAGTCACCACAAACCACCTCAACACGCTTTATTCTCTTCTTTCAACCACTATCTTGCAGTTCGTAGCCAAAGCAGCTATCACACCTAAAGCCGCCAGCCAAGGAGCAAGAACCACGCCGACAACTCCCACAGTAGCAGGCATCTCCAGCAATTCCCTTCCCTTTTCATCCTTAACAATGATTCTGGTCACGTTTCCTTCATGAAGCAACTCCTCTACCTTTTCAATAAGATTATCAGCAGAAACCGAGAGCTCTTCCTTAACCGTTTTAGTAACTGGAGCCCCGCAAGCATAACAGAACTTGTCGTCTTCCTTTAACTTTGCTCCGCATTTCCCACAGTAAGCCAAACCCTTCCACCTTCGGGAATAGAATTTTGGTAACATTTAAAAACATTATGGAGTTCGCGCTAAAGGTAACCAGTAACTGCTGATGAGTATCGACGAGGACGCCAGCTGCAAATCGATCAAGGCATGAAGCTTTTCTGCAACCTTACTACCTCGCTGCTGTCCTTTGCTTGAGCATAGCTTTCTAAAAGCTTTTGATTTAACGTGATGAAGTGGGGTCCCCACTTGAAGATGGAGAGTAGACGCTCCGCCTTCTCTCTCAGCCCCGCAATGTAGAGGGCAGCAGCTAACGCCTCCACTGTGCTCAGCTTGGTGGGCACGCCATAATTCACCGGGTTTGCAGCAACTAGATACGGCAAGCAGCGGGAGGCTCCCCGAACGGAAAGCTCAAACACCTCATCCGCATGTATCCAGCTGCAGTCGATGGCGGCTAAACCCCTTCGTTCCAGCCTCTCCCGGTCCGCCGGAGAAAACGCCTTCTTGGAGAAGGGGTTTAGGATAACCGCTCCACGAGGCAACCGCCCAACCTGATGAACCACCCTGACGAGGTGGTGGCGCCTCAGCTTCAATGTGGTGCATTTCTTTGGATCACACTGCCTAGCATGATAAACAGCGATCTTTAAGTCCTCGTTATGCACTTTTTCGCACCTTCACATGCGACATTGGATCATCCATGACGCGGGGAATCCAGTCGATAATGTCTGTGGGGACCAGATGATAACCCTTCTCGCTTTGAACAAAGTCTCCAGCAGCCCCGTTGATGAAGGCTCCAGCCACCGCCGACTCAAACGGGTCAGCACCTTGCGCCAAGAAAGTTCCAACGATGCCGGAGAGGGTGTCGCCAGTCCCGCCCACGGTCATGCCGGGGTTGCCCGTAAAATTGAGCTTCACCCGCCTTCCATCAGAGATGACGTCCACGTGCCCCTTCAACAATATCACTGCGCCCAGTTCCTCAGCGGCTTTCTGCACATCGGTTGCCCGCTCCCCTAGGTCTATCGGCGGTTCTCTCCCAGTCAAGATTCGATATTCTCCAGCGTGAGGCGTCAACACCAGAGGAAAGCTTACTTTTCGCTTGAACTCGGCGAACGCCTTCAGACCGTCAGCATCCAACAAACACGGTGTCTTCGCCTCTTCTATCGAGTTAAGGATCTCCTTGACGGCTTCCCTTGTTTCGGTGTGCAGTCCCAGCCCTGGACCCATCACGACCGCGTTGGAAGTCTCTAAATGTCGTTTGATAACCGCCGCGTTGCGAGGGTTGAGGTGATCTCCTTCCAGCTTTATGGTGATAAGGTTGGGAGACATGGAAGAAATGGCGTAAGCTGTTTTGTGCGGAGCCGCGACGTAGGTAAGGTCCACGCCTGCGCGGAGAGCCGCCAGAGCTACGAAAGCGGGAGCACCCGAAAAGACTTCGCTTCCCCCCACCACTAAGAGCCTGCCAAAATCTCCTTTATGAGCCTCGGGTGGACGGAGCTTAACCACTAACTGCACGTCGCCGGGACCAGCGAATCGCTCAAACTCGAGGGGCAACCCTATATCCTTTACAGTCAACTCTCCCGTATACTCCTTTGCCTTCACCAACCCCGGCTTAATTTTATGAAATGCGACTGTTAGGTTGGCTCTCACAGCCTCTCCTAAGACGTCACCGGAGTCTGAGTCGATTCCTGTTGGCACGTCTACAGAAACGCGAAACGTCTCCATCTCATTGATCTTTTTCACTAGTTGCAGAATGGGCGGACGTGGGGTTCCCCTCAAGCCTACCCCAAGCAAAGCATCCACCACCACTTCCGCCTCGATGCTGGGAATAAGCGACGAATCATACACCTCATGAAAAACGATGAGGTCCTTTAAGGGCTGTAGGGCACACCAATTCTTTTGAGCCTCAACGTCCACGATGTCTGCAGGTCTCCCAGCTAATATCACGTCCACTTTGAACCCTAGGCAGATGAGGTGGCGAGCTGCCACAAAGCCGTCCCCTCCGTTTCCGCCTAAGCCACAGAAAACGGCAACCCTCGTCTTGTTGGGGGTAAATCGCGAGGCTATTTCTGTGGCGACGCTCCGGCCAGCGTTTTCCATCAGCTGCAGTCTTGAAACGCCGAAATACTCAGAGTTTAACTCGAGGGCACGCATCTCCCTGCTCGTTATCATTTCGCTCGTCATGCCTAGTCCCGCCTCTTTATCTCTCCTTTGTAGGAAAAATATTTTAGGGTATCAAACTAATCATAGAGTCAAGGAGGATTATATATGCCCATCGCTTTTGTATTAATCAACGCGGAGATAGGCTCGGAGGAAGAGGTTCTCCGATCGCTTAAAGAGGTCGAAGGGGTCGAGGAAGCCCACGCTGTCTACGGCGTCTACGACATCATTGCAAAAATTAGGGCGGATACGATGGATAAACTCAAAGAGGTCGTGACGTGGCATATACGAAGACTAAACAAGGTTCGATCCACCTTAACCATGATCGTCGTAGAAAGTACGTAAACAATAACACCTCTTCTTTTTTTGTCAAGTTTAGATAAAAGAAAGTGAAAACAAAAGGGACCTCCCACAAGTCTAAAATAAGAGTTTCATAGCCCTATTCAGATGGAAGAGAGGCGCGGAACATGCTGTACATTATGAACTTCAACCTGAAAGAGTACAGACACACGGAATTTCAAAAGTTCATTAAAGAAAACGAGAAAACTCTCGCTGAACACGCTCCGAAGGGATGGAAATACATGGGAACATACTTCTACGTTCTAGGGTTCGGGCCACATAATGCTGCACAATTCTGGGAATGTTCCGACTATGCCGACTTTGACACCGCCCGCAAACATGAAGATTATGATCCGACTTGGCTAGAATTGTGGAAACAGATGATGGAATTTTTGACCCCTGAACCTACGCCTGCTTGGTTGTTGCGAGAGGCTGGAGACACGAAAATAACTGGACCAGAAAAGAAATCGGAGAAAACATAGATAGAAGAAGTAACATTGGAGATATCTCCCACAACCCCCTTCTTTCTTCCTTGCAGAAACCCCACCATCTTCCGGTAGGCTGAAAGTTCTTATCATCGCGAAGCTTCTATGATAGATGCTGAGTTGAAGCTAATGGTTAGGATGCACATCGGGTTCGACGACACCGACTCGCCAAGAATGGGCTGCACCACCTACGTAGCCGCGCTCCTCGTCGAAAAACTACACAAGCTAAGAGTTTCCTTCATCGACTACCCCAACCTCATCCGACTAAACCCAAACGTTCCCTGGAAAACTCGCGGAAACGGAGCCCTCTGCTTAAGGTTGGAATGCGAAGAAGAAAACGTAGAAAAGATTATGGAAATCGTGGTTGACATGGTGGAAGAAAACGCCGATCTAAGCTATGCTGGCACTGAACCAGGCGTCGTTTTCTTTTTTAACAACATACCTAGAGAGTTGAAGGATTTCGCCAAAAAAACAATCCAGAGTGTAGTGAAGATGAAAGAAGCCCTGAAGCTTATTAAGATGTTTCACGCTGAGGCGGTGGGCTTCAAGACTGGGCGCGGCGTCATCGGAGGCTTGGCTGCCATTGGCGAAACTCTGGAGGGCGACCACACCTACGAAACCCTAACCTATCGAACCTTAGAAAATCGTGGCACCCCAAGGAGGATAGAGGCTTCTTCTGTTGTGGAGATGAACGAGAAAACCATGCCCCTCACCTTCAACAACATTGACCCAGAAAGGGGCAGAGTTCTCATAACTCCTAGAGGACCGGACCCCATTCTTTACGGCATCCGAGGAGAAACACCGGAGGTGGTTAAGCAGGCTCATGAGATGATTCGTTCACAGGAACCGATCGAGCGCTGGGTAGTTTTTCGTACAAATCATGGAACTGACGCTCACCTACGAAGAGTTCGCTCCATCGCAGAGATACAACCCTTCCAGCCAGTGGTCGCTCGAGGGACCGTGGCTGGAGAACCTCAAACCATCCCCGGGGGTCACGTCATCTTTTCCATCAAAGACGAAACCGGGCAGGTGAATTGTGCAGCGTACGAACCTACCGGGTCCTTGCGAGAGGTCGCTAGAAATCTAGTCACCGGAGACCTTGTTGAAGCTTGTGGCGGTGTTCGACCCGCTTCGTCAAGACATTCCATTACCATCAACCTCGAGAAGATGCGGGTCCTAAAGCTGGCTCCCAAAATCGTTTTCCATAATCCGACATGTCCGCAGTGTGGAAAACGGATGAAGTCGATGGGTGCAAGAAAGGGATTTAGGTGCGAGAAATGTGGCTTTCGATCCTCCAAGCTAAAAAAGACGACCGCCGAGAGTAAGCGGAACTTAAAGAGGGGGCTTTACATCGCTTCTCCACGATCCCAAAGGCACTTGACAAAACCCCTCTGTCGATACGGAAGAGAGAAATCAGGCATGCCGAAAGAACTAATCAAGGACTGGCACTTTCCCTAAGCTCTATCACAAGGCTCAAGTCTCGGCTACCTTGTATCATAAAGGAGCTTTTGATCCAAAGGATAGCAGAGGGAGCCAGGTTGGCCCGTAAGGTTTGATGAATATATATGAAACTTAAGGACTTTCTTTCGCCTTGAACATCTCGCAAAGGATTTCATAGAGTTCTTTTCCGCCCTCGACCTCCGTGAAGATGTCCTTCTCCGCCCTCAAGATTCTTCCCACCACCTCGTAGGTTTTTCTCCACTCCAGCTCCTTCCACATGATCCTATAGTTTTTTAACTCTATCCAAGCTCGAAAGACTAGAATGATGAACATGGCTAACGTAACCATCAAGTTTAGGTAGTAAATGCTCAACAGTTCGTCCAATCGCATCACCTCAAATCGTTGCCTGTTATCTCAAGAAATGAAATGGAAATTTAAGTTTTTAATCGTCTACTCTGCATAGAAGAGGGTGACTTCTGAAACCCGTTAACGTACACTAACGCTATTAATCTCTTACTTCGCCCCGGCACAAATGTATGGGAAGGTACCGCCGTGACTGTGGAGGTCTTAGACCTAGCTTCGGGTGCTCAGTTAACCATTTCCCTTTTTAACGAAACACTGTATGATTCTGGGGCAGGTTAAACATTCGTCGGGGATCGAAGAGTCCTCTGGGAGAGCTTTTAAATATCCAAAGTGATGTGGACATCCCAACAAAGGTCTTTCTTCTTCTGCGTTTTCGGAGGTCTTAATGGAAACCGACTCCAAGTTGTTTTGGTCTTTTACGGAAATCTCTACCTTGGTTAGGCAGTGGGGACAAGCGTAGTAAGTCTCTCGAGGCACCTTTGACATGTCCGTCAGCATGAGGGGCTGTTGAAACACTCTTCCACACTTAACATAGGGGCACGTGAGGTTCTCAGATTTATGCAACAGTTGGATTCCTCCATCACCAATACATATATCAAATCTTAATACTTAATAAATCTTTCCGTATCATTGTCCAACAAGGATACAATTCAATGGATGAAAATGTAAGGTTTCAAACTATTGTTACCATAGCTCAAGGATCATCGTAAAAATGCTCATTACTATTTTTCGAACAGGGCGTCGTATTTTCCTTCGTCGACCTCGCTTTGAACCTCCTTAGGGTCCTTTTCCTCCACGGTCACGCCCATACTTACGCAGCTTCCTAAAACTTCTTTAACAGCTCTCTTTAGGTTTCTCGCTAAAAGTTCAGCGCGTTTAATTTTAGCTATTTTTATGACCTGTTCCATGGACAGGTTCCCCACCTTTTGGGTTTTGGGGGTCCCCGACCCCTTCTCAACCCCCAACTCGCTAACGATCAACGCGGAGGTTGTGGGTATGCCGACGCTTACCTCAAACTCCTTTGTCTCCGGGTCTACCATTATTTTTACTGGGACCTTCATGCCCGCGTAATGTTTCGTAATTTCATTGATCTTGTTCACAATGGCGAGAACGTTAACGCCGAGGGGTCCTAGAGCTGGTCCTAAAGGCGGTCCAGCGGTTGCTTGCCCACCGCTCACCAGCGCCTCCACAACCTTCTTCTCGCTCATTTAGCTTCCCCCTTCTTCGCCTTCTCGACGAGCTTCACGTAGTCGGCGTGGACGGTGATGGGCAGAGTGAAAGTGGCCTCCAGCAACTCGAGGGTTACCTCCTCTTTTGTTCGGTCTATTCTCGTGATCTTTGCTCTCATTCCCTTAAACGGTCCCCCCACGACCTCCACGAGGTCTTCGACATCCAGTTCCTCGATCACTGGCTTTACAATGATGTACCTCTCCACCTCCAAAAAACCTACGATTCCCGGAACTCTCGATCTTACATGTTTGATTCCTGCTATCGCCTCCTCGACGAAATGGGGCCCGTCTGCCTCGATGAACACGTAGCCCTTTAGCATCTCCGGTACCAGGATAGCCTTTATCGGCAGCTTGTGGGTTTCCGTCTTAGCTGCAATAAGATTTGCCACGTTTTTCTCTTGCCCCGCCGTGGTTCGAACGGCAAAAATCGCGGTAGAAATCTTCCCCTCCTCTTTCATGGTCATGCTCTCCTGTTAGAGTGCGAACCCTTGTAACAACCCAGATACGAACTTGATGATGAACCCAACTGCTCCCACCGCGAGAATGCCGAGTAGGCAAATCCGTACGGAGAGCCAAAGCTCTCCTTTGCCTGGCTTTTTCGCCAGCTTGAGCAGTCTCGCACACGATTGAAGGAACGATCTTAGTCCCAACGTGGTTCGCACTCTTCAAACAAGCGTTTCTCCTATAAAAATGTATTTTTGATATGAAGACGTGAAGAAGAATTTTCGGATTAGGGCCTAGGGAGAAGGGTGAAAACGGTTTGAGGATGGGTTGGTGAATGGTATCGGCAACACATCTGCCTCATTTTTGCATGGAATTAAAATTGATACCTTTGTGCAATGCTCTTCCTTAATTGGTTTTAGTTTGCGCAAAAGTAGATAAAGATAGAAGAAGCTGGACAAATGCACAGGTGCCAGCTGAATATCGGTGGAAACATCTGATTCTCCTTTTTGTTTGATATCTATAAGCCTAAAAAGTGATGTTTCTAAAACCTCATATTTCGTTACACGATGGGTGCTTTCATTCTGTTTTCTCAGCTACAAGGCTAAGTTGTATGGGTCCTTTTCTTATGAGTAATTTACCATTCTCTTCTAGAAAGTAGACTTTCTCGCCGGGGCTGATCTTAAACTTGTCCCTTATGTCTTGGGGGATGGTTATTTGTCCCCGTGAGGTCACTTTTGAAGAGCCTAAGAGCGTTGGATCTGCCATCTGACCACGTATGAATAATAATGACAATAAGATTTATAAGTTTAACTATCCTAATATTACTAGTAAGAAAAGGAAATCTAAACTGAATTGTAAGAATGGTATGTTTAATATGAAACTCGATGAAAAAGTAGGCTCTCATACGTTTTCAAGAAGGGTTTGGGTAGCGATAAACAGCCCATTTCAAGTTAACTTCTTTCATCCGTTAATCTTGAGGCTGAGAAAAAGCCTCGATGTGCTCATTACTGCTCGTGGTGATGACAGAATCTTGTCTATGCTGAAGGCAAAGGGTCTTGACTACGTTCCCGTAGGGAAAAGCGAAGATGGGCCGCCGAACGAAAGGCTTGTGGCGTATGCAAAGACGATGGAGGAGCTTGTCCCCATAGTTCAGCGAGAAAAACCGGACCTCCTCCTAACTGAACGGTGGTCTGAGGCCGTCCGAGTTGCGTTCGGTTTTGGTATCCCCTCTTGGACGATGTTCTGCGATGAACGTGACCCCTATCTGAACTGCACGGTGTTTCCATTGTCCACTAAAATCTTTGCATCCAGGTTTCATGGCTTCAAAGAGTTGCAGGAAAACGGGGTAACCGACGTAAAGAAGGTGACGTGGTTCGACGGCTTTCCCGCTTGTTATTTGAAGGGAGCGTCGATGAAAGAGTGTGATCCGTTCAAGGCTGAGGGGTTAAAGTCCCCAGTGTGGCTCGTGAGGCCGGAACCTGAGTCAGCTGGCAGGAGCGATGAGAGCAAGATTGTTGAACGTAGCGTTCAGATGTTGACGAAACAGAAAGAGGCAAAGGACATTAGCCTTGTGGTTTTGCCGAGAAACGAGCGGCAGCTGGTCCAGTATAAGCGGTATCCTGTCACCTTGATGACTAGCATGGTCCAAGACAGTCCCGTGGTTTACGCTGATGCAGTGTTTGGTGGGTCCGAGAATATGCTGATGGAGGCTTTTGTGTTGAGTAAGCCGGCTGTTAGCTCCATCTACTGGCGAGAATCCAAGTTGATTCAGGAGCTGCACAGGTACATACCGCACACTCTGGACCCGGGTCAGATTGCTCAAGAGGTCATAAAGTTCACAAACTCGGAAGAAGCGTTGCTTTTTAAAGAAAGAGCGCGGCTGGTGGTAAACCAGATGGACGATCTAGTGGTTATGATGGGGGAGGAGATAAGAAGGTTCTACGGTCTCGTGCAGGTCGACCATGTGAGGTCTTCGGGTAGGAGGTCTAGAATAGAAATTTATACGGATATTCTTCAGGAGATTGCGTTTAGACCTCGTCGGTTGACGCATATCATGCAAGCCGCAAACCTGCCGTACACGCAGCTTAAACGATATTTGATACGGTTGAAGAAGACAAATCTGGTTGTAGAAAGGAGGGATCGTCCTAATGGGGTGAGCTATCAAGCTACGAGTGAGGGGGTGCGTTTTCTAAAGGAGTATAAGAAGGTCATCAGTAATCTGTTGGAATGATGTGGATTTTAAAATATTATTAGATTTTAGGTGTCTCGGCTTCGTAGGCGGGGCAGAGGGCGCATGTTATGTTGGATAGTTCTAGGTGGCAGTGGTTTTTTTCGCTCGCGCAGTTGTGTATTCTGCAGTCGGTGGCTATTGGTATTTTCTTCTTTGCGTCGTTTTTGAGGGAAAAGTATTCACACTGTCCTTCTTTGGCGTGTTTGCACTGTTCCATCTTTAGGCCGCCGAAGAAGGTTAGGTTGCTTAGGATTTCTAGGATGGTGAGCGTGTCTTCGAACCCGTGTTTTTCTAGCTTTTCGAGGCGCTTCTCCAGTTCGGCTAAACGGTTAGGCACTTCGGTGCTCATAGAGCCCCATCCTTGGTTCATATATGTATTGGGGTGGTGGGTTAATAAACTCTGATTGTGTGTGGTTTAGAAAGCTGGTTGTAATAGGTTTGAACAGGGTTGAACTAGAGTTCGAAGCCTTTTGATGAGATGAGTTTACTGATTCTTCGTTCGTTGCTGTAGACGGTGCGACCGGAGATGTTGAAGGCTTTGCCGACTTCGTCTTTCGATATCTTTATTCCTCTGCTTTTGCAGATGAAGTAGAAGGCTCCGGCGGCTAGTGAAACGGGGTTTCCGCTGATTTCCTTTCGGATGGTGGTGAGTAGGCGTTCCATGGTTTGTATCAGTGTGGGGTCGTGTGTGAGGTTGCCTCCGTACTTCCTTAGGTAGTCTTTTGCTGAGAAGGTTCGGTGGAAGTTGCCCATTTTTCGCATGGTCCAAGCGTACTTCATTACTGAGCGGTGGTCGAGGGAGAGTTTTTGGCAGATTTCCTTCAAAGGCCGCATTTCGTTGTACTCTTTGAGTATGAGGTGGATGAGGGCGGCGGTGGTTTCTCTCTTGTTCTTTCCGAATCGTTGGGATCGGAAGAGTATGTTGCTGTTGAGGCGGATGATGCGGGCGGCTTCTTCTCGGTGGGGGAAGTTGGGTATGTTGAGTTGGCAGGATAGGGTTCGTAGGGTGGTGAGCCATTCTCTGAGGGTGTCTGAGTCGTTTTCGTTCCAGTTGGAGAACCATTTTGGGGTCCACTCGGCGAAGCCTTGGCGGGTTTGGGCTTGTTCTAGGACGAGGCCGCATTTTTTGCAGACGACTTCGCCGTTGAGTCCGTCTGGGAATAGGAGGGTGTTGTGGCATTCGGGGCATTCCAACGGGGGTCCTCACGCGATACTTCGATATCGCTTTATAAAAGTTGTATGAAATTGTGTTTCATGGAATACGCGATACTACTATATCGCTCTATAAGATTTTTATAGAAGATTCTTCTATGGTGTGGGTTCTGTGAAAGATTATAGGGGAAGTTTTGTTGGGATGTTGTTTGTTTTGTGAAGAAAATTTTTGATCCCCTATACCCCGGGGGGTCTAGTTTTGGGTAGGTTCTGCGTTGCTGGGTTGAGGGTGACCGGCTTGTTGTGGAGGGTTTGGTTCATGGCGAGGAACGTGGCGAATGAGGTTTTTCGTGTTTAGAAGGTTTTGTTGTGTTTTTACTTAGTATATATGCGTTCCGCTTGTGATGTATATGTGGAATGAAACATATGAGGCACAAGATCTTTCGTGGAATGTTGGCATCGTTTCTTTTTTTCGTGTTTCTTTCTTCGATTGCTTCAGGGGTTTCTTTGGCATCGGGATCGTCGGTGCCGTCGAAACTGCAAGTTTTTGTGGGTCCTCCTAGGGTTCTTGCTGACAGCGGGGTCTATGATTCCGTTTTGGTGCAGTTGCAGGACTCCAAGGGTGTGCCGGCGAGGGCGCCAGAGGACGTTGTTGTCAGGTTGTCCTCGTCTAGGACTGACATAGGTTCCGTTGATCCAACGGTTACCATACGCTCGGGAACGACTTGCGCTGTGGCCAAGTTTTTTTCGACGTACACGGCGGGTTCTACAACGATAACCGCTATTGCGTCTGGTTACACGTCCGGGCAAGCCGTGATGTCCACCGTCGGACCCATACCGTCCAAAATCGCCGTGTACGCCTTGCCCCCGGTGGTTCCAGCCGACGGAAAGGTATATGACTCGATTGTTGTGCAGTTGCAAGACTCGGCGGGAACGCCTGCTCGCGCTCCAATCGGAGATATCAGCGTGACTTTAGCATCCTCCAATATCGCTGTGGGCACCGTTGACTCTTCGGTGACCATACAATCCGGTAAAACGTATGCGGTAGCTAAGTTTTATACGACTTCTGCAGAGGGTTCTACGACGGTAACCGCTGTTTCGTCTGGTTATGCTTCTGGGCAAGCTGTATTGAAAACCTCTGAGACTGGAGAGTTACCATTAAAATTGAAAGTTTATGTTGGTCCTCCAAAAGTTCCAGCTGAGGGTGCTTTTTATTGGTCGATCTATGTTCAGTTGGAAGATTCTCAGGGTAAAATAGCGAGGGCGTCCAACGTGACAATGGTGACTTTGTCGTCCTCCGATGTTGCTGTGGGTACTGTTGATCCCACGGTAACAATTGGTTATAATGACACCTATACGGTAACAAGGTTCTATTCAACCTATAGGTCTGGGAGTACGACGGTAACCGCTATTGCGCCTGGTTATACGTCTGGGCAAGCAGTGATAACCACGGTCGGACCGATACCGTCCCGAATTGCCGTATATGCTTTGCCTTCGGTGGTTCCGGCTGATAGAGGGGCGTACCTTATTGTGGTGCAGTTGCAGGACTCGGCTGGGAGTCCTGCGCGGGATCCGGTTGGCGAAGTTGTTACGTTATTGTCCTCTTCGAGTACTAACATTGGAGACGTGAATTCGACTGCTGTTATTTCTTATGGTGACACGCATTTTATGACAAAGTTTTGCTCGAGTTACAAGGCAGGTTCTACTACGATAACGGCTGCTGCCTCTGGCTATGTTTCGGGGCAAGTAGTTGTGAAGAGTTATATAATTGATCCGCTTTTGACGGTTTCTGGCACGGCCTATCCAGATTCTGTATGGTCTGGTGGTCAGGTGACAATAAAGGTTTATGTTACTCAGGATACTCTTAAGCCTCCTCCTCCAGTTCCTGGTGCGACCATCGAGCTTTTGTCTGATAGGGGTGGGAGCTTCTCGTCTATAACGGATGATAGAACCGGATATTATTATGCGGTTTTTACGGCTCCAGTTGTGGAAACGAAAACTGTTTGCACCATCACGGCGGTTGCTTCAAAGTCTGGGTATGCTGGTGGGGATGCTCAGGTGAAGGTGACGGTTAATCCTGCTGGTAGTGGGGGGAACATCCTTATCCAGGTTAAGGGTTCGGATGGGAATCCTGTTGGCCAAGCAACCGTTTTGTCGACTTCCCGTCCCAGCGGGCAGCCTCCTTTGAATGGTACAACCAACAGCGAAGGCTCTGTGGAGTTCAAGAAGGTTATGGCTGGTTCTTACGCATTTTTAGTTGATAAAGCTGGTTTTGATGTAGGCAAGGTACAAGTCAACGTTGTGGATGGCCAGACGGTAAGAGCGACGGTATTGCTTTCAGCAACTCCGCCTTCGGGCTTTTTCTCTCCGCCGTATATGTGGCTCCTGCTATTCGCTGTTTTGGTGGGTGTCGCTTTGGGCGCAGCGGTGTTATTTTTGAGGTGGCGCTCAGGTAAGAGAAGACTACCAATGAGAACTAAGTGGTAAAAATCGGGGAGGTTCTGTTGTGTTAAGGTTTTCTTTGTTTATAAGCGTATTCCGCAAATGGAAAGTTGGGGACTTTCATGGGTGAGATTAGGGGCGTTGTGGCGGAGGAGACTGAGACTGAGTTTAGGAAGTTGGCTATGAGGAAGTTTGGGTATGGAAAGGGGAGTATTTCTAAGGCCTTGGAAGAGGCTTTGTGCTACTGGATACAGCTGCCTGAAAATAAATAGCTACAGTTGTTGCGGATTGTTCTATAGATAGCCAAAATTTTTCTTCACCTCGGGATGGTGGTGGTGAAAAAAATTTCTCATCGGTGCACCACCAAGAAAAATTGATTTTTCCTGTTTTGAGTAGTAACTTTTTACGCCTTTCATAGTTTATAAGCGAACCTTCTGAATGAAGGTGTGATAAAATATGGAGGTGGAAAATTGAGAGGACTCATGACGAAGCTGAGAAGGGATGTTAGGGCTCTTTCGCCGATCTTCGCGGTGCTGTTGCTCATCGCTATTGCGGTGATTGCGGGCATCATCATCTACATGTACACGTCTGGATACTTGGGCACGATGATGGGCGGAGGAACAGCCGGACAAGAAAAAGTCGCCATACAAACCGTCGAGGTAATATATGACGCAGTAACGGGCAAACCTACAGGCGACGTCAAATTATATTGCAAAAGCACGGGTGGCGGACCTGTCTACATCACAGAAGCCATCCTTCAGGCAGGAGGCAAAACCATCGAGGTAGTGGATGCCATAGCTATGGCTGATCTCGCTGGAACAGCAGTTACTAATCTTCCCGCTGGCGGAACATTAGTGGCAGTGACTTGCACATTTACGGCAGCAAATCTAGCAGCTGGCCAAGCATTCACAGTGGCGCTCGTCAGCCAAGCAGGCAACCAGTTCGTATCTGGATCGTTCAAAGTATAGCCCTGTTTTCCCCTTCTTTCTTTGAAAGAAGCGATTAAAAGCGGATAGCTACATGCTACGACTCTGTGAGGACGGTGAAGTATGATGCAGATAAGTCGTGATCGTAGAGCCCTTTCCCCAATTTTTGCCAGCCTCCTAATCCTAGCCATCGTAACCGTGCTCTTCATCCCCATCTTCATCTGGTCCACCGGGTTCACAGCTAAAACCCAACAATTCTGGGAAATATCTGGCCTAATAGCCACGGAACGCATCGTCATAGAAGAGGTCAACCTAAGAGGCGGAGTAACCAACTGCACCGTCTACGTTCGAAACATCGGAAAAACCGCCATCATCTTAGACAACGTCTTCATCTCCGCACCCGACGGCACCGTACACACGTACCAGAATACCCAGTTCTCCACTGATTTCGAGTCCGTGGTCCAAGGAGACCTCATAACCGTTACCATCAGCAGCCTAGGCTTCACCCCCACACCCAGCAAAACATACACAGTCAAAGTGTACACCACAAGAGGGGTCGGCGACACCTACCAAGTCGTCGCATAAATAGGGAGAAAGAGCTTGAAACGCAAAGGCTCCCGAGGCCGAAAAGGCATCTCCACCATGTACGCATCCCTACTCTTCCTTCTTATAGTATTCTCCCTACTCATCTTGCTCTTCTTCACCGTTTTCAACTACAACTACGCCGTAAGCGAGCAGATGAGAATCGAACACGAACGCTCCCAAGAAAAAATCATCATATCAGGACTAACACTCGACGACAGCCGAACCAACATCACCCACGTATTCATCAACAACACAGGAACCATCACCGTCAGGATCAGAGCAATATATCTCACCAACGATACCATGACCACCCTCATATGCGACCCATCCACCTACACAGACACCCTCATAGAGCCTAGCGAATCTCTCAGCATAAAGCTCAGCCCCCCAATCGTCTTTGAGGACAACATCAAAGCCAAACTAATCGCCGCAACAGAAAGAGGCGTAAAAACCACCGAATACGTAGGACCCCTCATCTTCGGACCCCCAAAACCCCGCTGGAAGTACGACCCCAACAGGTTCTACATAGGCCCCCTTATGCTACAGTTTAATGCCTTTTGGTACCGGAAGACCAGCCAAGACGGGGTCCTGGACCCTAACGACCCCTGGCACCCCGGCTGGACCATCCCGAAGGGCTTCGGATACTGCGCCTGGAACATCACCGTCATGAACATCGACGACCGAGACATCACCATAAACCGATACTCAAGCTTCACCGCGGTCCCCGTTGACTCACCTTCCAACGAACTGTCTTGGTACCTAGAACCAACGAGCCAAACAAACTACACCCAGTTCATAGCCTCAAACCAAA
>Ga0315312_1001268_pt1 | contig 20420 bp, 22 predicted proteins | sample TDP7_MG_FD_203629 | JGI IMG/M metagenome (GOLD analysis project Ga0315312, IMG submission 203629) | Freshwater sediment microbial communities from Lake Towuti, South Sulawesi, Indonesia - TDP7 | ecosystem: Environmental > Aquatic > Freshwater > Lake > Sediment | place: Indonesia: South Sulawesi... | reverse complement strand
GTCAATATTACTTCTGCTCCGACCTTTTTTGCTTCTTCAACTCTTGCTTCTCCGAATGTTAGTGCAAGGTTTGCGAAGGCTGTTCTGAATACTCCGGCGCCTCCTCCGCAGCATTCGGCGTCTTTTCTGGTGTTTTCCATTTCTCTGAATTTGAGGCCGGGTATGTTTTGTATGATTGTTCTGGGGGCTTCGTAGACGCCCATGTGTCTTCCGAGGTGGCAGGGGTCGTGGTAGGTTGCGACTTTTTCGATTTTTTCTTTGAATTTTATTTTGTTTTCATTGATGTATTCTGACAGAAATTCTGTGATGTGCATAACTTTGTAGTCTACTTTGCCGAACAGTTTTGGGTAGTCGATTTTTAGGGTTCGGTAACAGCCTGCGCATGTGGTAACGATTAGTTGTGTGTTTGAGGCGTTGAATGTTTCTATGTTGCTTTTTGCTAGTTCTTTTGCGAGGTTGATTTGTCCATCCCAGAGTGGGGGTATGCCGCAGCATCTTTCATTTTTAAGTATGGCGGCTTTGATTCCTATGTGTTTAAAGATTTTTAGTGTGGCTTGTGCGATTTGTGGGTACCAGTACGCGGCCATGCATCCTGCGAAATATACGGTTTCGGCGTTTCTTGAAGTCTTATACGCTTCGGGAGCCCATTCAAGCCTTTTAGCTGCGGGTTTGCCAAAGGGATTATACTCGGTTTGAATATGGCTATCTACAAGTTTCTGGTCTGGTAGTGGACCCGCCTTCTTGTTTACTAATTCTGCTCTTGCCGCCTTGATGATTTCTACTACATCGATTCCGGAGGGGCATTTTACAGTGCACTTTCCACACGTTAGGCAAGTATGAAGTCTCTCGGTCATACGTGGTGTTACTGGGATGTCGTTTTTCAGTAGCCCGTAGGATAACAGGACTTTGCCGCGTGCGTTGGCGGATTCTTGTTTAAAATGGTTGAAGGTTGGGCAAACTGCTCGGCAGAAGCCGCAGGTTGTGCAGCAGAGCATTTCCCTTTCATATTCGCTAAGCATCTTTGCCTTTTCCCTCAAAATATTTTGAGTAAGCAAGGAAAATTAGGGGATCCTTAGGAATACTGTCAAGCCCAATTTTCCCTGGATTCATAATGTTATTTGGATCAAATGCTTGTTTGATGCGTTTCCAGAGTTCAATGAGGTCCGCATGCTCCAATCCGATAAATGGAGCTCGGGTGATTCCTATCGCGTGTTCGCCTGCTATTGACCCACCTAATTCTATCGCGGTCTGATAGATTTCTGCTGCAACAGCCTTTGCTTTCTCCCAATCTGCTTTGCGGGTTACGTCAATCATGACTGTTGGATGCAAGTTTCCATCGCCGATATGCCCCATCGTAGCAATTAAAACCTCATGTTTGCGCGAGATGTCTTGAATGCTTTTGAGCATTGATGGTACTTTTGAAATTGGGACCACTATGTCGTTGCCAAACGCCTGAATAGGTCTAATCTGAGGCTTGTAGAGGCGTATCAGAGCGGCGTAGGCGGCTTTTCGTCCCGCCCACAATTTTTCTCTTTCCTTCGGATCATTGGAGCAGACAACGCTTACCGCGCCTTCCTCGCGGCATATTCTGGTAATTATATCAATTTCTTCCTTGATGGCGTCTGGATGTCCATCTACCTCAATTAATAACGTGCCCTCAGCTTCTGGCAGAGCTAAATTCATAACTCGATTGACAGCTTGGATCCGCAGCTTATCCATAATTTCGAGCGCTGCAGGCACAATTCCGCCTTCCATTATCCGCGACACCGCTTGCCCAGCCTTTACAAGATCATCGAACGTGGCTACAGCGGTAGCAAAATGCTTGGGTAAGGGGCGTATTCTAAGCGTGATTTCAGTTATTATCCCAAGGGTTCCTTCCGACCCCACAAACAAGCGGGTCAAGTCGTAACCTGTCGCTGTTTTGAGAACCTTAGGTCCGGTTCTTATGATTCTACCATCTGGTAAAACTACCTCAAGTGAGAGAACGTAATCCCGGGTCACCCCATACTTTACTGCGTGCAAACCGCTTGCATTGCACGCCACCATCCCCCCAACTGTGCACGCATCTCCACTCCCAGGGTCTGGAGGGAAAAAGAAGCCGTGCTTGCCCAGTTCTTGGTTTAGCTGGGCAAACACAACGCCCGGCTCAACCGTTACTTGGAGGTCCGCGATTCTAACTTCCTTTATCCTATTCATGCGGGTAAGATCGACGATGATTCCGCCTTGAATCGCCAAAGCTCCTCCCATGTCGCCGGTTGCCGCGCCCCGAGGTATCACTGGAATTCTCTGTTCATTGGCGAATTTTACAATTCTCGAAATTTCTTCCGTAGTCTCCGGCCATACAACTGCGTCTGGTTTGCACATGTGGACTGAAGCATCGTAAGAGTAGCAGTAGAGTTCTGCGCTGTCGATTGAGACCCTGTCTGGAGCAGTTATGGCGGAAAGGTTTTCAAGTAGCTTTTCCTTGCTTAGCATTTTTACCACGTTTGAATGCTGACACATGATGAACTTAATTTAAAGGGAAAACGCCAATCAACCGTCACAGTTCCGATCACTGCTATGACACCGCCCAGAATTTTAAGGATTAATGAAAGTTTAGACATAAGTTTAACCTTCAATAGTGTATTGAATTATGGCTCATCATCCGTTTTGTTATTTATCTAACAACCTGAAACTTTTTTAATGATAGTTATTTGGACTACGGCAAGAGCTTGGAAAAAAGGGAAGCTTAAAGCATACTTGGAATTCTATCCAAAAAACGTTTCAAGGGTTGTGGAAAATGCCAAGCTTGTCTGAATTCGTTTCTTTTATTGGAGAGAACTCTGGGGTTAAAAACCCAGAGCTTATAGAGAAAGACATAAGAGAAAAAGTAATAAGTCATTGGGTTTGTTCTTTTGCTGCCTGAAGGGCAACTTGGTTTGCGATCTTAATTAGACACTCAGCCATCACGTTGCTAGGATTGTTGTACTGGTAGAGCTTCGCTTGCCCGGCACGGCCTACCTCTTTCACTAGGCCTAGTTTCACCAGCGCGCCGAACTCACGGTTGAAGCTCCGCCAGGACACGTGACTGTTCCTAGCGATCTCGCTCATGGAGTAGGGGAAGTCTCTATATAGCGTCAGGAAATCTAGAATCCTAGCTCGCACAGTATCGCCGAATATTGTCCGCAACCCATATTCTGGAAGTTCAGGAACTTCGGAGGTCACTCTTTTCGGCATTTTTATTTCCCCTTCTTCATTTTTTCTTCTTTATCCTACTATTGCTACTACATAATGTTAACATATTTTTGTATCAAAGTTATATATGGTTTTTGCTATAGCATTTATACCATAATATAGTGGGTGCCTCAATGGATCATAGAAGCTTCATCCTCGAGAAGATGCTCCGCCATGGCTTTGTAGGAGCCAAGCATACCCATGAAGACAACATACCCAAAGGAGCTCCTCCAACTGAATACAAAGCCATCAAAAAAGAGATAAAACAACTAATCAGAGAAGGCTATTTCCAGCTCCATCGCAAACCCGACGGCCTCCACTTATCCATAAACCCATCAAAAATAAAAGACATTGAGAGATACCTCGCATCCAAGCATACTTCTTCTTGAAGCTAGCGAGTTAGCTTAACGATATGGTGAGGAAAAGATTATTCCAAGGCCACAGATCGCACCTATCAGTACCTTGTCATGCGTGAAACATTTTAGATTAAAGGAAACGTATAATAACGCTAATCAAAGATTATCATGCCTACTCTTCTCAGAAATTGGGACTGGCGGAGTCTATGACATCCGAATCCATGAAACCTCTTAAACTCATATATTCTGGAAAGACGAAGGACGTTTTCTCAACTGGGAATCCCGGGCTTATAATTTTTCAATTTAAGGATACGATTCTTGGTCATCCCAACGGTACTCCGGATCGAGGCGGGCACTTTAAGGTTGGTGAGTTGAAGGGTAAGGGGAAAGCCGTTGTTGAGTCCATTAAGATATTTGCCAGCCTCTTGAATTCAAAAGGTATCTTAACTCACTTTGTCCGGGAAATCGATGACCAACATATTCTGTTTAAAAAAACTGATAGAATAGCGTTAGAGGTTATCTGCAGAAACCAAGCTTGGGGCAGTTTTCTACGTCGATATAAAAATCATGTCCAGCAAGGGCAACCCCTGCATGGTTTAGTAGAGTTAACCTTGAAAGACGACGAACTTGATGACCCGCTCATAACAGATGAAAGTGTTGTTTCGTTAGGTATTGCCGAAGCGCATGAAATTCAGACTATATGTCGCATGACGAAGGAAGTCAATCAAATTCTCTCAGAATACTTCGATAACCTCAATCTCAAACTAGTAGACTTCAAGGTGGAATATGGACGTCTTGAAAATGCGCTGGTGCTGATTGACGACGTTGTGAGCGTTGATACCATGCGTGTGTTGGATCCTACGCGTGACCAAATCTTAGACCATTTTGAGTTGTTGGAACGAATAAAGCCTAGGTGAAACGTGAATGTACGTCGGTCGTTTACTAACTGTCGGAGCTCCCAAAAGCGGCGGAATTCTCGCTGGCTATCGATTGGCGAGTCGCAGCTTTCCTAACAGAAAATTTGTAATCGGAAAAGATTTCGTGCGCGTGGAACCAATCAAAGGATACGAAGCGAACACGGCTAAAAGCCCCTTCACCATCTACACTTGTTTGCGGGCTTGGGATGGCAATTCGCTTCTCGTCGCCAATGGCGCACATCTGGATAACATCTATACGGTGCTGCGTTCGGGAATTACGCCGGTGCGTGCGATTTCAAAGGTATTGGCTGAGCTTGGACCTGAGGAAGATGCCTACAAGACCCCAAGAATAGTTGGCTACGCCACTCCTGACGAACTTACAATTGGAATTATCATGGAAAAAAGCATCACGGTAAAATCGTTCCCGGTAGAAGCAGGAAAAGCGTACTATGTGGCAACATACATCAAAACTGATCCAATTAAGAATGTTGTGCGAAATTTTGATGCGAAATCCGCTTTGATTGCTGCGCGGATGCTTTACGATGGACCATTTTTCAAGAAATTTACTCATGGAATCTGTACTGTCGCGGCACTCGCCAAACTCGGGAAGATCGAGATTCAATCCTTTCCGCAATAAGTGCTAAACGCCAAGACCCACGGTCTTAATCATCAAATTTTTCAATTCAGCAAAGTAAGGAAGGTTTTTGTTTATTGACACAAGTGTAACCTTGCCCTTCTTTTCTTCGTTCACTATACCTAGCGAAACGAGGTTTTTCTCTTCCTTATACAGCATGCCATACGGTATCTCCAACTCCCTCGACAACTCCCGTATGTAGAAACTCTTGTCGGGATTCATCAAAAGCTTGGAAAGTAAGGAGACTCTGGTTTTTGAGCCGAACAATCTATCTATTTTAGATGTCATATTATCTATTTAATATGTCAAAGAATATAAGGATACCTCCAAGAATTCAAAAGAGGGATTTGCGGGAGAGCCGCTCTCTTAACAAAACTTCAACCTGTAGATGCCTATGTAGTCTTTTATCTCCTCTGCTCGGTCAATTAAAACAACGGTTTCTAATCCAACTTTTTTCATTATTTTTGTGAAGCTTTCACGAGTGAAATTCTTTTTTAGACCTGTAATTATGAGGTTTCCACTTGTTTTAATTACCTTATTGATTTCTTGAAGAGATCGGATTGGATCTGGTAAGTTTTGAAGTAAAGTTACAGCAAACACTTGGTCAAAGATTAGGTCTCGAAATGGTAGATAATCAACGTCGGCGCAGATGAGTTCAACGTTATTCGAGTTGCGCAACTTGTATTTTGAGAGTTTAACCATTTGCCTTGAGAAATCAATCCCAACTATGAGATGTGCGAGTTTGGCGATGCGTTCTATTAGGAGTCCAGTTCCGCATCCAGCATCTAAAACTACGTGATTTTGGTTGATACTTACTGATTTGAGTGCGGCTTCGTATTTGCGAGTTTGCTCCCCGCTAAACCTAGCGTCGTATAATGCAGCCGATTCGTCGTATTCCTTTATGACCCTCTGTTTCTTCTTCCAATATTTGGTATTCATTTAGGTCACTGTCAATCATTGTACAATCTAATCACGTTTTTCGATGTAAATAGGATTGAGACTAACCCAGGCAACTTTGTGGCGATTCCGACTTGATGGCTCACTCCTGCAACGGTATCCACGTTTTTGTAACTTCCTGGGAGCAAGTTTCTTACAATAAGCGAAAAGATATCGATTCAGTACTATTCGCTTATTATAATCGAAGCCATATCTCCCGCTTTCTAAAATGCACTCCATGTGTGCTTAGTATCTCTTCGATCTCTCCAGAAGCCATAGCTGGAACGATGAATGTTCCTCTTCCCAAACGTTCCCCGCCAAGCTGTGCGATTCGGCCTGCATATTCATATGATTTTTCGAGTTTGTGTTCTTTTTTGCCGTAGAGGATTCTGTTCAAAGCTACTTTTTCTAGCTGAACTAAGTTGGTCGTGTCAAGTTGGTACAGAGCAGCTAGTTTAAGGGATAAGATTTTTTCGACGGGAATTTGTAGGGGATGCCGTAAGTACAGAATTCTTCCATCCCTGAATATATTCTCTAGTAAGCTTGGGCTTGTTTGCCCTAACTCAGAATAGCTGCGGACAAGCACTTGTGGGTAGCGTTCACCGAAGTCTGAGGTTATTTCACTAATTCGAGTTTCAGCTTTTTTCGCATCCTTATCAGTTTCGAAAAGGAGGAGCAAATCTATGTCGCTTTTTCTACTGACCTCACCCCTGGCAAAGCCTCCATATAAGGCGATCACGATCAAGCCTTCGAGCAGAATCATACGGTTTATCATGTTTCGAAAGGAATCTGTTTCAAGCAGTGAGGTTGACATTTAATTCCCTCCCCACAGAGTTCAAAATTTTCACCATGAGTTCGTATGCCCTCTTTGCTTTTACGCCGTTTCTTCCATCATATCCGAGATCTCCGTAAATGCGGAATAACTCGTCTAAGCCAACTTGAATTTCGCGGGAATAATGCGTACGCGCCCAGTTACGGCGCTCGGTATGACTGCCCAGATGCCTGTTAAATTTGGAGGCATGTAGCTCGATAGCTTCTTCCACAGCCTTAATCGCCTCATCCCCAACCCCTGAGTACAGGCTGTGCTCCAGCGCATATTTGACTAGAAGAAGCTTCTCTTTTACAAGCCTCAAATGGAGATCAGAACCACCCATGGAGAAACCTTCGCTTACAATAAGAGACAGAGGCTTATTCTTTAGGGTTTCGCTTACAATAAGAGAAGCATTACATAATGGCAATGATCAAACTAGATTCAATATTGAATAGGTGCTGCCTTTTGTTACCCTAATCGGAACTAACCGAGCAACTTTCATGATGATACCAACCTGACGGCTTACTTCCACTTTTTTATAACTTCTTGGCGCAACTTGAGTTTCTTCAAAATATCAAAAATAAAGATTAAACTGTAATTAAATCAAGGTTGTTGGTGGTGTCCAAACCTTGTCTCTTGACAGGAAGGCTGTGGTTAGCGTTGAACAACCCCAGTCGGCTACGGCAGCTGATACAATTCAGACCGCTCTGGCGGAACACAAAGCAGTGATAATAATTGGCAACTGCTTAGTTGAATACAAGGGACGGGCAAGTTCAAAGCTAGAACCTGGAGAACGCATCGTGATAATTAAGGAGGATGGATCCGTTCTTGTTCACAGACCAACTGATTACTCGCCGGTGAACTGGCAACCTCCTGGCTGTTTATTTCAAACTGAAGTTAGCAAAGATAAACTTAAGATTCGAGCGATTCGCCGTAAACCAAAAGAGTCTATCACCATAGTTTTTGACAAAGTCTACCTTTTAGTTTCCCTTTCATTAATTGATGAAGGCGAGTTTTCTCTTTATGCAAGCGAAGAGGACATGCAAAAGGCGATTTTAGCGGATCCCTCGCTTATAGAACAAGGCTTTCGACCGATTACTTATGAGAAAAAGGTTGAGCCAGGGTTCGTCGATGTCTATGGAATTGATCAAAATGGAAAATTCGTAGTTATTGAGATCAAGCGTAAGACCGCTAGTAAAGATGCGGTGCTGCAACTTCAAAAATACATTGAATCCATCAAAGGAACGGTCCAACGCGATGTGCGTGGGATCCTTATAGCTCCTGATGTCGCGAAGGGCGTACAACCGCTATTATACAAGTTAGCGTTGGAATTCAAGTCATTGAGCCCTCGTCGATGCGCCGAGGTTTTAAGTAGTGTTAGAACCCAGAAACTTAGTGAATACTTCAAAGGTCTTCCAGAATTATAGCTTAGTGTTATTTGGACCAAAATGCCCAATTGAAGTCTGTACGACAACGGATTTCAAACCAGTTTCTTCCAATACAGTTTTGACAGCTAACATTTCTGTGGGGGAAGGTCTCTTGATATTTGGGCGACGAAAAGTTGGAAAATAATCTAAAACACAAACTTGAATCTCTGGATCGAGAGCCGCAACTTTTGAGCCGATTTCTCGAATTTCCTCCATGCTCATGAAGAACTTATTGTATGGAATTCCTATCCCGATAAAAACGCGGTCTTTATAGCGGTCAATCGTGTACTCGACGGCTTTCCATGCAGTTTCGTGGTACTTTCTGGCTAGGTTTATGTCAGTTATGCCAGTTATCTTCATGAAGGTTTCAATTCGCGCCCCTTTTGGTTCTAGGCCGATGTCCGTAACATACGCGTCTTCGATTAATTCATTGATGTAATCTGGCGTTAGAATGGTCGCGTTTGAATCAAGGTGGAGACGCGCGTGAGAATCTGGGTTTAGCTTCTTCAATGTTTTGAAGTAATTAACAAGCCATTTTCGGTTGATTGTAGGCTCACCGCCTGAGATAGCCATGCGATCAACATTATACCTTCTCCTAGCTGCGGTTACAAGTTCAGCTGCAGTGTACGGCGTGATCGGTTCGCTTCGGCCATCGTAAGTGATATCATAGTTTTGACAAGTGGGACATTTCAAGTTGCAGCCTGCAGTCCAAATTGCCACTTCGATATATTGTCTTTCAGTTTTTAGCCACCATGGAGTAGCCTTACCGCCAACCGAGTGGCCCGATGGACCTGAAATAATCCTTCTTGGAACGTAGTTTGATGGTAACTCAGCTCTAATATCCATGCCATTTTCAACAGCTTTAACGCATGTTCGCTCTGGCTGCCCATTAACTAGCAGAACACAGGAGTAGCAGCCCCCAGTCTCACATGGAGCAAAAAAGTCTCCTTCCTTAGGAAACTTCGAATACGTGTATCCGAGAACTTCTAAGGCCTTCTTTATCGTTAACCCTTCGCTAACTTCAAACGCCTTGTCGTCAACCTTAATTTGAAAGTGTCTTCGCTTTTGGTAATCATCAATTATGTCTACTGCCTCATTTGGGCATCCACGATAGCATACGAGGCATCCCACGCAGCGGTTGGGGCTTGGGCATATCAAAATCTCTTTACAAAAGCCACAATTCACGCATCGAGGAGAGCGCTGACAAGCAATCAAGTTCACGTTAGCCTCTTTAAGAAAAATATGAGATTTCAAGGCTGTAAAGGTTCTGAGGCATCAGGCTAACTAAGCCGTTAAAGATTTGAATTTTTGTGATTAAACGAACTTTCATCGACCTCTCTAAGGAGGAAATCGGTCTAGACAGTTTAAATAGCCGTATTTTCAACTCTCATTGCAGAGGTTTATCATATTGACCGAAGAAGAAGCCGCAACTCCGTCAAAAAAATATGAATCCCTCGAAGACATACCGGGCATCGGCCCAGCTACCGCGGCAAAACTACGTGAAATGGGTTTTCAAACGATCGAATCTCTCGCAACTGCGACGGTAAAGGATCTTTTGCCAGCTGGAATTGGTGAAAAGCAGGCGGCAAAAATCATCAGTATAGCTCGTAACTCGATTGCACTTACATTTGTCCGAGCGGATGAGCTTCTTCGTCTGCGGGCGAATATTTTACGGCTTACAACTGGGAGTAAGACCCTCGATAGTCTTATTGGTGGCGGGATAGAGACTTGGGCAATCACCGAGTTCTATGGAGAGTACGGAACTGGCAAATCTCAACTATGCCACCAGCTTTCGGTAAATGTTCAACTCCCTCCCGAACGGGGAGGGCTTTCAGGCGGAGCTCTTTACGTTGACACTGAAAATACGTTTAGACCAGAAAGGATTTCGCAGATGGCTCGGCACCTCGGCTTAGACCCTGAAGAAACAATGAAGAACATTATCTATGCCGAAGCCTATACCAGTCTACCGTTCAATGAAAGCGTCATAATAACAAATGACGGTGAGTATCATAAAGTGCCGATTGGAGACGTTGTAGAAAATAGAACGCAGTGCAACATCCATACATTCGCTTTTGATCCTGAGAGAGGAGAAATAAATGAATACCCGGTAACTAAGCTAATAAAGCATAAAGTCTCACGTGGGTCGTTCTATACCATTAGAACCGAATATGGAAGAGAGATTACTGTAACTGGATCCCATAGTTTGTTCCTTGGCATCAGAGAACCGTATCCATATCTCCGTAGACGCGGAAACATGAGACCTTACGCCTTCCCCGCTAACTTGCTAGACATAGGAGATCGCATCGCAATTCCTCGGAAGATGCCTTTACCAGAAAAAGATATTGAGCGATTTGACCTAGCATGTGGTTTGTCATCCGTTAGAAATGAACTGCAAGTGTCCGATGCGGAAGTCAAATTGAAACATACGGGTCGCCATGTGGCTGTTGTGTTGCCTAGGTTCATTGCTGTTGATCTCAACCTGCTCTGGTTACTAGGGTTCTTTTTGGCTGAGGGAGACTATACGGTAGTCAAACGGAGGCGACTAGGTGGGATACGTTTAACATCAGATCCCTCATTCCTAGATAAAGCCGGATTGATTATAAAACGGAACTTTCCCAATGTGCATGTGCAAATAAAGGATAATAGTCTATCCGTTCGCAGTCGATTATTGGCGTTAATATTTGAAAGTAGTTTTGGTTTTAAGCCAACCGCGAGAGGGATGAAAGCTAGGGATAAAAGAATTCCAGATTGGATTTTTGCTTTGCCGCTAGTAAAGGTCAAACACTTTGTTAAGGGATACTGGGATGGAGATGGTCATCATACTAATCCACCTCCACATCGGATAATTCTCTGCACGTCGAGCAAACTTTTGGCAGAAGATTTTGCGTTACTTTTATTAAGGTTTGGAGTTGTTGCGAGCATTTATCCTATTAGAGAGTTTAAGCCTAGTCCAAATCGGCGACAACCCTATCGCGTAGAAGCCGCTGGCCTTTCGTCTAACGACCCCCTCGATCTTAATCAGGTTTCTCAACGGTTACATGCCCCAAGCTTCGGAGATATTGTCTTTGCAAAGATAAAGTCCGTTGAAGAACGCAGCGTAACTCAACCGACCGTAGTGTACGACTTTGAAGTTTATCCAAATGGAAAACCCATTCAGAACTTTATAGGAGGCTTTGGAGGCGTCTATTGTCATAACAGCGATCATCAGATGTTGCTCTTAGAGAAGGCGGATAAATGGATTAAGGAGAATAATATTCGGCTGATCATACTTGATTCTTTGACAGCTCACTTTCGCAGTGAATATCTTGGGCGGGAGATGCTTGCTGAAAGGCAGCAGAAGCTGAATAAACATATGCATAAACTCATCAATCTTGCGCGTGCTTTTAACGCGGTTGCTATTGTTACTAATCAGGTAATGTCAAAACCAGATGTCTTCTTTGGGGAAGCGGTAAGCGCCGTCGGTGGACACATCGTTGCCCATACAAGCCATACAAGGGTTTTTATTCGTAAAACACAGAGTGGACCAGTTCGAATCGCGAGACTGGTGTCTAGCCCCTATCTTCCGGAAGGGGAAACAGTTTTTAAGGTAACTGAAAACGGAATAGAAGACATTACTGAAAGTGATGAAGTAAAGAGGCGGCCGTGGCGCTAAGTGTCGTCTTCCCATCGTTTAGCCATTGAAATCTTCCAACTTCTGGTAAGTAAGAACCTTACTGAGGCTGAACGGAAACTGGAAGAACTGAAACAGATAGCGCGGAAGTCCTCAAGCCCTGATTGGGGTCGCGGATATATCAGCGCTCTCGATGGTATGCTAGTCGCCCTTAGGGCAAATGATGACCGTTATGTCTTCATCAGCAAAATCAATTTTGACGAGAAAGTCGTTTCAGAGCTTAAAAAAGAGTTTGCCGCTAACTCGGCAAGTCAAACGCACGACGACTTCGACCGCGGCTATTTCACTGCGTGGGCGGATTATATGCGTGTCCTTGAGAAGACAAAACCTTGGTTAACAGTTCAAACTCCATCCAAACCTAGTGAGGCGGATCAAGAACCCATTGGTGAGGCTACAGAGGAAACAGTGTAAGTTAATGTAAGAACGTATAAAGTAGCGCCCACATGAAAAGCCAGACCAGAAAGTAGGATCCGATGCCTATTGTGAGTAACTTATTTCCTCCTCCTACAGCTTTGGGTTCTACACCCAGCCCATACCTGATCAAATAATAGGAGGCAACGTACATTAGCACTCCAAGAATTATTCCCCGAATTCCAAGAAGTTGCAGCCCGAGGCACAGTATAGCTGTCAGAACTCCTAGTCCAACTCTTGTCCAATAAACTAAACTTGAAGGCTTAAGCTTAATTGATTCTAGTAACTTTGGTTTCTCTTGTTTCGGTCGTGTGCTCATAGGGGCCTACCTCTAGAGGGAGTAAACCTTGAAGGAAACTATGACTAGCTTCGACATTGCTACTTTAACCCTCGAGTTAAATCGGGCACTCCAAGGAGCCCGCATCAATAATATTTACCAAATCAATTCGACAACACTGCTATTAAAGCTTCACCAGCCCAGTAACCCCCCATTAAGCCTCCTCATCGAAGCTGGCAAAAGAGCCCATCTTACTTCATACGCTATTGGGAAACCCCTAACTCCATCCTCATTTTGCAGCGCTCTTCGGAAGTACCTTCTGAATGGATTAATCCAGAAAATAAGGCAAATTGAGTTTGAGCGAATTATTTCACTCGATGTGAAAACAAAATATGGAAACTTTCAGTTGATCGTCGAACTCTTTGGAAAAGGAAACATAATTCTTGTCAACCAGCAAAATCAAATTGTTCAGGCTTTAACCTATCGGCGAATGCGAGACCGAAATATCATTCGTGGCGAAGTTTTCAAGCTCCCGCCTACCGCTGGTTTAGACCCAACTAAATCCTCAATTGGGCAGCTTAAAAAATTACGAGAGCAAGGAGAAACTGAGGTTATCATAGGGCTTACGAAGCTTTTGGCTCTGGGAGGGCTTTACGCCGAAGAAATCTTACTGAATTCTGGTATAGCCAAGAATATGCCCTGCGATCAGCTCGAAGATGAGCAACTCGCAAAAATGTTTCAAGCGATTACCGTTATGTTTTCAAAACTATCCACTAGTGAACTAAATCCATGTATCGTAGTCGATGAGACTGGGAACTGGATTGACGTAATTCCATTTCCGTTAAACATCTACAAAGGTAAGAAGTTTGAACCCTTCAGTTCTTTTAATGAAGCACTCGACGAGTATTTTACTAAGGTATCAACCGAAAAAATTACAACCCTAACAACAGAGCAAATTACGTCTAGGAGAAATGAGCAGGAAAGAATACTCAGCCAACAACTCGAGCAGCTTGAAGGGCTAAAAAAGAGCGTCGAACTAAACCGAAAGCTAGGCGACTTGATTTTCTCTCACTTACATGACCTCCAAACACTAATTACCATCATCGTTACAGCTCGCCGCTCAAGAGAACCTTTAGATCAAACTTCTTCGAAACTTCTTCGCGATAAACAAAGAGGACAGATTCCAGCAATCTACTTCGAACGCTTAGCTCCCGGGCGCCGTGAATTTTACGCTTCTATAGAAGGAATAGCTTTCCCCTTAGACTTTGGGCTATCCGCTCAAGAAAACGCAGCGCGCTTCTATGAGAAGGCAAAGAAAGCCGACCAGAAAATGAAAGGCGTTGTGGAAGCTATCGAAGTGACCAAGAATAAAATCGAATCGTTACAAAAACAGCATTTAGAGATGAAAACTAGGATGCAAAAACCCGTAAAAAAGCGGGTTAAACAATGGTACGAGAAATTCCACTGGTTCTATACCTCAGAGGGCTTGTTAGCAATTGGAGGAAGAGATGCGGCGACAAATGAAATCATCATTAAACGTTATATGGAGCCAAATGATCTCGTTTTTCACGCAGATTTTCCCGGTGCACCTTTTGTAATATTAAAAACTGGCGGAAAACAACCGTCGGAGGCTTCTGTTTCTCAGGCTGCCCAATTTGAGGCTTCTTATAGCCGCGCGTGGCGCAGCGCGTTTGGTTCTGCAGATGTCTATTGGGTTAGACCTGAACAAGTAAGCAAATCCCCACCAGCAGGAGAGTATCTTCGAAAGGGCATGTTCATGATTTATGGTCAACGTAACTACATTCGTGGAGTTTCCTTGAGACTTGCGATTGGGGTCAAAAAGATTGAAGATCAAATTTACGTTATTGGCGGTCCTCCATCAGCGATACAGCCGCAGACAAACATCTACGTTGAACTCGTTCCTATGAAACGCCCTAGCAAAAAACTAACTGGAGAGATTAGGCTAAAATTGGCGGGAAAAGCCGGTGATCTTCATGGGCAAGTATTGGCGTTACCAATTGAAGAGTTTCAGGCGTTCGTTCCTGCTGGCGGCGCTGAAATTGTGAAATAAACGCTTAAAACTTGTTCCCAACTCTCATATTTAGGAGATGCAGCGGTATGTCGGGGCTCGAAGTTAAAGCGGGTGTTCACGTTAAAGACATTATGAGCAGTCCACCGATCACAGTAAACGACATGGATACGGTTGAAATCGTTGCCAAGTTGATGAGCAAGCATAACATCGGAAGCATAGTTGTCTTGGACGAGAAAGGTAATCCAATCGGAATGATCACCGAGCGCGATATAGTCGCTCGGGTTGTAGCTAAGAATGCCTTTCCAAGCAAAGTAAAAGCCAGTGACATTATGAGTAGACCTCTAATTGGTGTAGAATCAGAAACCGACATTAATGAAGCCGCCAAGAAGATGAGTAAACTTAAGATAAGGCGACTAGTAGTGATGGAAAAGGGCAAACTCGTAGGAATAGTTTCCAGTAAGGACATTGTTTCGATAACCCCAGCACTTATGGAGATTATCGCTGAAAAGGCGCGGATTACCGGACTAGCTATCGAAAAGCCAGCGATGTTAGGTTACTGTGATGTATGTGGACAGTGGTCAGAGGCATTAAGAGAAGTTGATGGTAAGTATCTCTGTGAAGATTGCCGTGCCGAACTGGAATCGGAGTAACGAGGCGCATCGTTAACACGATACCTTCTTAAACCAGCCGCATAAAGTGACGACGATGCCGGTGGACACAAAGATCATAAATGCGAGAATCCTAACGCAACGCGGCATCACACGGTGTGGGATAACAATTGAAAGCGGCAAAATCCACAGAATAGCCTCTGAAACCTCTCTTCCAAACGCGGCTAAGACAGTTGACATTAAAGGGCAAGTTGTTCTTCCGGGCTTAATTGACGTTCATGTACACCTCCGCGACTTAGATTTTTCCTTCAAAGAAGACTTTCATACCGGCACCTGCGCTGCGGCTGCAGGAGGTTTCACAACTGTTTTAGATATGCCCAATACAAAACCGCCGACAAACTCCCTACTTCGCCTTAAAGAAAAAATAGCGCGTGCAAGCGGTAAGATCCTAGTTGATGTCGGTTTCTATTCCGATTTTCCAAAAGCTCTCCGCGATTTTAAATTTCTTAAAGCTTTGGGGGCAGTCGCGTTTAAGGTCCATCTCCTTCGCCCAACAACCGAGTTAAATGTTGATGACGACAACGTTCTACGGTCAGCCTTCGAAGCTGCGGCTAAGACTAAAAGTTTGGTTTCAGTTCATGCTGAAGACCGTTCCCTTGTAACCGAGTTAGAGTCTAAACTTCAAGCAGCTAGAGATACTTTACCAGCTGCATATTTGAAAGCGCATCCCCCTGAAGCAGAAATTAGAGCAATAGAACGTATTCTTAGACTGACAAAAGGCACAAACGTTCATGCGCACTTTGCCCATGTCAGCACCTCCAAGGGACTCAAATTAATTATGCAAGCAAAACAAGCTGGACTTCCGATAACCTGCGAGGTGACCCCACACCACCTCTTCCTAACAGAAGAAGACTTCTTCCGCCTCAAGGGCGTCGCATTAATGATTCCTCCATTGCGAACGCGTCAAGATACCCTTAGACTTATGGCCGCGTTGAAAACCGGGCAAGTAGACCTAGTAGCAAGCGATCACGCCCCGCATCGCCTAGATGAAAAAATGCGAGAAAACATCTGGGAAGTTACTCCAGGTATTCCCAGCTTGGAAACCACTTTACCTTTACTATTAACTCAATTTAATCGTGGACGCATTTCACTTCGAAGAGTCATCGAGGTTCTCTCTGAAAATCCTGCCAAGGTATTTGGCTTTAAGACGAAAGGGCGTCTTAAAACTGGTTACGACGCCGACCTAACTATCGTAGACCTAACAAAGAAATTTACAATTGACTCATCGAATTTTTACTCGAAGGCAAAATATTCTCCCTTCGATGGTTGGAAAGTAATTGGTAAGCCAGTGCAGACTTGGGTTCGAGGAAACCTAGTTATGGATGATGGGATGATTGTCGCTGATCCAGGCACTGGCCGTGTGATAGGTGTAGCTTAGTTATGTATTTTCTTGCTGATGGAATGCTTGGTCGCTTTGCACGTTGGCTTCGTCTGCTGGGTCATGATGTGGAATATTTAAAAAAAGCCTCTGATGACGAGTTGTTGGAAGTAGCGTTAAAAGAAAATAGAATTTTATTAACTTGTGACCTCGCGTTGTATCGCCTAGCAATCGCTAGAGGAGCCGACGCTTTTCATGTCGAAGGAAAGACAGAAGCGGAAAAACTCGCTAACATAGCTAAAAGGTTTCGGATAACTTTAGAAGTTGATACCAAAGTTTCAAGGTGCCCAGTCTGCAATTCACCCATTATCCGAATTTCTAAAAATGCAGTAAAAGGAAAAATTCCAATTTCTACCTTAAAGAGTTACGATGAGTTCTGGGTTTGTACAGGTTGCGGGCGTTATTATTGGCATGGAAGCCACTGGAAGAAGATCGACGAGGTTCTGACCAAGGCAAACATGATTCTCAGAACTCAAAAACCATAATAAACTTTGGTGCTAATCCTCTCCCTTGCCTAAGGATGAAGGGATTCGATTGCCCTTTGAACTAACAGATGAAGAAGGCTCCTACCTAGTCAAATTAGCTCGGAAAGCTATTGAAACTTACCTCAGGACTGGTAAGACTATCGCCGCTCCTAAAAATGCGCCTGCGAAGCTTACTGAAAAATGTGGAGTTTTCGTAACTCTAAACTCTGTTTCATCCGGAAAGAAAGAGTTAAGGGGTTGCATTGGTTTTCCAAGACCTGCCATGCCGTTGGTTAAGGCAACAACTGATTCAGCTATAAGCGCGGCGGTTAACGATCCTAGGTTTCCACAGGTTGAAGTAAACGAACTCGACAGCATTGTAGTGGAGATTAGCGTTTTAACTCCGCCTGAACTCATTAACGCCAAAACTCCAGATGACTATCCAAAACTTATACGAATTGGGAAAGACGGTTTAATCGTCGAAAGAGGCTGGTCTAGCGGGCTTTTGTTACCTCAAGTGCCTGTAGAATGGGATTGGAATGAGGAAGAATTTCTTAGCCATTGCTGTCTAAAGGCTGGATTGCCGCCTGACAGTTGGCTTGTTCCGGGAACTAAAATTTACAGATTTCAAGCCATCATCTTTGAAGAAGAAACCCCTAATGGCAAGGTAAAACGAGTCCAACTTTCGGAGAGCGGCCGATGAGGGCTTATTTTGCTCCGTGTGGAATTGGACTTGGGCATGTCGCACGTAGCGTTCCGATAGCGAAAGCGTTACAGAAAAATGGAATAGAGGTTTTGTTCTCAACTTACGGGCAAGCTATAAATCATGCAAGAAGTGAAGGGTTTCCAACCCTTTCTGCTCCTCCTATTTCATATGCAGTTGAGTCTAATGGGACTGTGGACTTCCGTTCGACTACAGCGTTTCCTGGCATATTTTCAAGTTTCATTTTTCTGAGACAGATCCAGGCCGAGATTAGTTATATGAAAAATTTTAGGCCAGACGTTGTGGTGTCAGATTCTCGAATTTCCCCAATTATTGCCTCGTGGTTGCTTGGAGTTCCTCGAGTTCTCATTCTTAATCAGTTCTACGTAATTATTCCTAGACGGAAGCGTTTCCTTAGGTTAGCCAAACTCGTTGACAATGGGACGCTTACGATGATCGGACGTGTCTGGGTGGCTAGCAATGCGGTATTAATTGTAGATTTTCCATCACCCTACACGTTGTCGTTGCCCAATCTTAGAATTCCGCCACGCTATAAAAAACGAACAAAACTAATTGGTCCAATACTCCAAGTTCGCCCTGAGGAAGTTCCTGATAAAGTCTCGATTCGAAGAAAATTGGGTTTCGACCCACATAAGCCACTTATCTATGCGCCTATCAGCGGGCAACCTAAGGAGAAGGCGTTCGTTTCTGGTCTGTTTCATCAAATTTTCTCCAGTTTTCCGTCTAAATATAACATTGTAATGTCCCTTGGTTATCCGGGTGCATCTTCGGAGCCGATTGTGAAAGGGCACTTAACAATCTATCGATGGACCGATCTTTACTACGAACTTGTGAAGGCATGCGACGTTATGGTAACCAGAGCCGGACATGGGACACTATCCGTGGCTATGTGTTATGGCAAACCAACCGTTACAATTCCAGTGCCAAATCATACCGAGCAGCTTGGCAACGCGCGCCGTGCAGAGCAGATTGGGTTTGCAAAAGTTATCCCACAAGAGCTTCTCACATTTAAGAATCTGTTTTCCGCGGTTGAAGAGATTGTAAACGACGATAGCCTCATTTCAAGGGTTGAGCAAATCCAACGGGATGTTTCAAAGTTTAATGCCATCCAAAATGCTGTCGAGGCTATTCAGAATATTGCTAAATAAGTTATCGATTCTTGTCTTTTCGTCTAAAATTGCATTTTCTGAATTCCTTTTATGGTTGCATTAACCAGCTCTTCGACGTTTAGAGCCTCTTCTACGTCTTTTACTTGATCTAACTTTGCTTTTGTTGCAGGCTTGAATGGAACCGCTCCGCAGGGCTTAACTTTAATCGCTGCAATTTGTTGAAATCCAATCTTCTTAGCCATATTCTCTATTTCATTTTTGTCCATGCCTATTAATGGACGAAAAACAGGCATGGTTGATGCCTCATCCAAAACATGAAGATTTGCCAATGTTTGAGACGCAACCTGTCCTAGACTTTCACCAGTTACAATAGCTTTAGCACCCTTTAATTCAGCCAACTTACACGCGATCCTATACATCATACGTTTACACAAAACACAAGTTAGCTTCCGTGGGCAACGTTTTATAATCTCACTAAGGTTCTGACCGTGGGGTGCCACGTAAAGAAAGTATTTGTTAGATGGCACATAACCCCGAAGGAATTTTACGATGTCAAAGACGCGTTGACTACACCGTTCATTACCGTATGGCGTTGTACTCAAATACAAGGGAACAACGTAAGCACCCCTTTTCATGATTAGCCACGAAGCTGTTGCACTATCTACACCTCCGGAAAGGAGTGCAACAACTTTCCCCTGGGATCCTAATGGCAAACCTCCCGGCCCGTAAATTACCTCGGAGTAGACGTACCCAGCATCCTCTCGAGCTTCCACGTGGATCGTCTGGTCAGGATTTGAAAGCTTCACTTTTACGCCTTGTCCATGGAGGGAATCTAAAATTCTTGCACCAATGTTTTTCTCAAGATCCATACCAGTGTATGGATGTTCGCCGACTCTGCGTACTCTCACTGCAAATGTTTGCCCGCTGCGTATGGTTTGGGAAGCAAACTCAGTCGCCGTCTGGACAAGTTTATCTTTGGCTGTTGAGGTCTTTACCGCTGGTATAACAGAGTTCACGCCAAAGACCTTACTGGCTGCAAGAATTGTTTGTTCATGATTGGGGGTTTCTAGGAAAATTCGTCCCCCTGTTTTTCGAATTGAAACGCTTGAAACTCCGTGCAATTTTTGCATTGCACGTATATCCTCTGTTAAACGTTTCTCCATTAGGTGCCGAACTGGGGAGCTTTTTAACGCTATCTCAGAATACGTGACAATGATAACCTTCGAGGGCATGAATAATCATCCTTCTGAAATATATAGAAAACAAATAATAAAATGTAGAGTCTTTTCAGATCTGAGATGAACTTCGACTTGAAAGGAACGTATTCCCTAAAACCTTTTCGGCGTTAACTACGTCCTAGAAATGCGTTTCTAAATCTTCGGAATGATCGTAA
>Ga0315312_1001267_pt1 | contig 20427 bp, 19 predicted proteins | sample TDP7_MG_FD_203629 | JGI IMG/M metagenome (GOLD analysis project Ga0315312, IMG submission 203629) | Freshwater sediment microbial communities from Lake Towuti, South Sulawesi, Indonesia - TDP7 | ecosystem: Environmental > Aquatic > Freshwater > Lake > Sediment | place: Indonesia: South Sulawesi... | reverse complement strand
CGCGAGGCCATTGTCACCACGGAAGTCGGACAGAATCAGATGTGGTGCGCTGTCCACTTCCAAGCCTACCGTCCTAGGCGTTTCATCACCTCCGGGGGGCTAGGTACAATGGGTTTCGGATTTCCGGCAGCGCTGGGCGCAAAAGTTGCAGTTCCGGATGCACCGGTCGTCGACATTGCTGGTGACGGCAGTTTTGCGATGACTGAGAATGCCTTAGCCACATCAATCGAGGAAGAGATCCCGGTTACGGTCGTCGTCCTGAACAACCGTATGCTCGGCATGGTCGCACAGTGGCATCGCATTTTCTATGGAAGAAGATACTTCGGCGTCGAGCTTGGGAAGTCCCCATGCTTTCCGAAACTCGCTGAGGCCTACGGCGCCGCGGGCATCGAGGTAGGAGACTACAAAGAGCTGAGCGGTGCCGTGAAGAATGCGTTGACCAGCAGAGTCACGACGGTGATCGATGTTCCCATTTCCCCGGAAGAGGACGCAGTGCCGATGCTTGCCCCCGGGGCGGGATTGAAGGAGGTGGCCGTACCATGATCTCTCCTCAGCAGGAAGTGATCATCGACGTGCTCGTGGACCACAAGCCCGGGGTGCTTTACAGGGTCTCGAATCTGTTCAGAAGAAGAGCGTTCAATATCAGCAGCGTCGCGATCGGAGCTTCCGAAAATGATTCTGTGGCCCGAATGACGCTGACAATGCGTGGCGGGGAGCAGGAAGCCGCGCAGCTCATCAAACACCTCGAGAACCTAGTGGATGTCGTGAAAGCAGAGATTGTCGACGCTCGCAAGGCCGTTGTTAGAGAGCTCGCGCTTGTGAAGATGACTCCTAAGCCGGAGGACAGGGTTCAGATCCTAAGCTTCGTGGATGTCTACAGAGCCAAGATTGTGCACCTGTCAGATGACAGCATAATCGTGGAAGCCTCGGGCGACTCGGACAAGATCAACGCATTCATCGAGCTCAGTAGAAAGTTCGGGCTCAGAGAGGTCGCGCGAACCGGCGTTGCCGCATTGCCAAGGGAGCGAAAGCCGAACGGATCGCAGGGGAATGAGGTGGGATGGTGAAGGTATACCTAGACAAGGATGTCGACCTGTCCGAGCTGAATGATCAAGTGGTTTGCGTGATCGGTTATGGTGCGCAGGGCCGCGCGCAGGCGCTTAACATGCGAGACTCGGGCTCTAAGGTCATTCTCGGCCTGAGACCAGGCGGCGTTTCTTGGAAGAGAGCAGAGGCCGATGGGTTTGAACCACTACCGATCCGAGAGGCCTCCAGAAAGGCAACTATAGTGCACATTCTCATTCCTGATCTAGAGCAGCCTAAAGTGTACGAGAGAGAAATCTTGCCGAATCTTCAAGGCGGCAAGACGCTGGGATTCTCCCACGGATATAACATTCACTTCAAACAGATCGTGCCGCCCAAGAACATCGACATCATCATGGTCGCACCGAAAGGGCCTGGATTCATGTTGAGGGAACTCTACCAGCAGGGCTTCGGCGTTCCCTCACTCGTCGCAGTCTACCAGGACTTCTCGAAACGCGCGAAACAGCGGGCGCTGGCCATGTGCAAGGCCATCGGCTCCACGCGAGCAGGAGTGATTGAGACCACTTTCAAGGACGAAACCGAGTCCGACTTGTTTGGCGAGCAGGCAGTCCTCGTTGGCGGTCTGATCGAGCTAATCAGAAACGGGTTCGAGGTCTTGGTCGAGGCAGGTTACCCACCGGAACTTGCCTACTTCGAAGCATGCAACGAAATGAAGCTGATCATGGACCTCGTCTACAAAGGAGGTTTCTCCGGCATGTTGCACGGCATCTCCGACACGGCGAAATACGGAGGCCTGATTGAAGGACCAAGGATCATAGACGATCATGTACGTCAGAACATGAAAGCCCTCCTTGAGGAAGTACGGAACGGAAAGTTCGCTGAGAAGTGGACCTCAAACCCTGACAAGAGCATGGAGGAGCTTCGCCGTCTCATGGCGAAGATGAGCGATCATCAGATCGAGAGAGTCGGTAGGGACATCCGGAAGATGTGCGGACTAGAATAGTAGTGAACCATCAGTGAACATGATAGAGAAGCTTCTTGCAAAGGCATCCGATCGAGAAGAAGTATCGCCAGGAGAAGTTGTAGACGCAAGAATCGACCGCGCGATGGTCCATGACATCACCGGACCAATGACCGTTCAATCTTGGAAGAAGATCGAGCAGACCAAGATATGGGATCCGGCCAAGGTCGTTGTCATCTTCGATCATTTGGTCCCGCCGCCTTCCGAGCAGGCGGCGAACGCTCAGCGAATGATGCGCGATTTTGTAGATGAGCAAGGGATCAGGAACTTCTATGATGTCGGCCGAGGAGGAATCTGCCATCAAGTCATGCCTGAAAAGGGACATGTGCTTCCAGGCGATATCATCGTCGGGGCAGATTCACACACCTGCACCTACGGGGCCATCGGTGCGTTCTCCACAGGGATCGGATCCACGGAGATGGCTGCTGTCTTTACAGCTGGACGCCTGTGGTTCAAGGTTCCGAGAACGATCAGGATCAACGTACGTGGTGACTTCGCACCCTTTGTCACGAGCAAGGATCTGATCCTTCACATCCTCAGAAAGCTAGGTGTCTCTGGGGCAAACTACAAGGCAATCGAATTCGCCGGTCCGACGATCGACGACATGAGCGTTTCTGGAAGAATGACACTGTGCAACATGTCCGTCGAAACAGGGGCGAAGGCCGGAATGGTCGCAAGTGACGCGAGAACGGCAGAATATCTCCGTGCCAAGGGTGCCGGCTCAATCCAAGATATGAGAAGCGACAAAGACGCCAAGTATGAGAGCGTCATCGAGATCGAGGCATCAACCCTCTCACCAGCAGTGGCATGCCCTCATTCTCCCGACAATGTTATCCCTGTGGGGCAATTGCCAGTAACAAGAATCGATCAGGCCTTCCTAGGCTCTTGCACAAACGGCAGGACTGAAGACCTTCGACTCGCTGCGAGTATTCTTGAGGGAAGAAGAATTCACCACCGCGTCAGAATGATCGTTACTCCCGCCTCGCAAGATGTCTACAGTGAGTGCCTGCGCGAGGGACTCATTGATGTCTTCACTCAATCTGGAGCTATTGTGACGAATCCAGGGTGCGGAGTCTGTATAGGGATTCACATGGGCGTCTTAGGTCCCGGCGAAGTCTGCGTTAGCTCTTCGAATCGTAACTTCATTGGAAGGATGGGGAGCCCCCAAGCGAGGATATTCCTAGGATCTCCAGCGACCGTGGCCGCATCCGCGATTACGGGCACGATAACCGATCCATGCAAGTTGAGTTGAAGTAGACATGACGATGAGAGCTAGGGCCGTCAAATTCGGGGACAACATAGACACCGGCATGATCTTGCCGGGCAAGTACCTCGTCTTCACAGATCCAAGCGAACTTGGGAAACATGCAATGGAGGGTATATCCCCTGACTTTGCTTCGAAGTCCGCGGACGGAGTAGTGATCGTGGCTGGGAAGAACTTCGGTCAGGGATCGAGTAGAGAACACGCTCCAGTTGCGCTCAAAGCCGCGGGTGTCAGATGCGTCATTGCGCAGTCATTTGCGCGAATCTTCTACAGGAACGCCATCAACATTGGGCTCCCCGCCCTAGAATGCCCAGACATCTTGACGAGAGTCAGCGAGGGGGACGAGCTGTCCGTCGATCTGGAAGGGGGCAAGATCAGAAATCTCACGACGGGAGCTGCGACAAGCGCGGAACCGATTGCAGTCGATCTTCTCCGAGTCTTGAATGACGGCGGAATCATTGAGCACTTGAAAAGGAAGCGAACCCATCCATGACAACGTACAAGATTGCAATCATCCCAGGTGACGGAATAGGACCGGAGCAGATGAAAGCAGCTACTAAGGTCCTCGAAAAAATCAAAGAAGCCTTCCGGTTGAGTCTGGAACTTGTTGAGGCCGAGGCCGGTGATGAATGTAAGCGGAAGCACGGTATAGCGCTGCCGGGCGACACTGTGCGTACACTCGAGACCACCGATGCGTGTCTGAAGGGTCCCGTAGGGGAAACAGCGTACGATGTAGTCGTGACGTTGCGACAGATGTTCGACCTATACGCGAACCTTAGACCTTCCCGAGCCTACCCCGGCCTGAAGTGTCTCGATCCGGAGACTGATCTAGTGGTGGTTAGAGAGAACACCGAGGATCTGTACAAAGGACTCGAGTTCGAGGTCGCAAGTTCTGCGGTTGCGCTGAGAGTCACAACACTGAGGGCCTGTCAGAGAATAGCGTCCAGAGCCTTTCGCGTTGCAGAGGTACGGAACAAGAAGAGGCTTGTCACAGCTGTGCACAAGGCGAACGTACTCAAGAAGACCTGCGGCCTGTTTGCCGCAACCTGCCGGGAAGAGGCGAAGCTCCACCCGGACATCTCATTGGAGGAAATGTACGTCGACGCCGCTGCCATGAACCTTATTCGAGAACCCGCCCATTTCGACGTGCTTGTAACCACGAACATGTTCGGTGACATACTGAGCGATGAAGCTGCCCAGGTGGTAGGCGGCCTTGGCTTGGCTCCTTCAGCGAACTTGGGGGACGACTTTGCAATATTCGAGCCTGTACACGGCTCGGCTCCAGACATCGCCGGTAAGGCGATCGCAAATCCGAACTCGTTGCTTCTGTCTGCAAGCATGATGCTTGATTGGTTGGGCGAGAAGTTTCACGACGTCGACTGCAGTGTTGCTTCGCGTTCACTTGAAGCAGCCGTGGTTCAAGCTATGACTGATCGAGTCACCACTCCAGACCTAGGAGGCAACCACACCACTGAACAGGTCGCAGAGGCCGTGGCGCAGAGGATCCCGCTGGAAGTGATCAGATGAATCCCGAGCCTTCTATGACCATTCGTATTTTCGATACCACTTTGCGCGACGGGGAGCAGACTCCTGGCGTCTCGCTGACCCCTCAAGAGAAGCTTGTAGTCGCGAGGCAGCTTTCGCGTCTCGGTGTCGATGCGATTGAAGCCGGCTTCCCGATATCCTCGGAGGGGGAGGCGGCAGGGGTCAAGCTGATTGCCAGGGATGGGCTTCCGGCCGAAGTGTATGCCTTGGCCCGCGCCAGCCGGGAGGACATCGACGCTGCATTGCAGTGTGATGTTGGCCATCTTCACATCTTCCTCGCGACTTCGGATCTTCATCTTCAGCACAAGCTCCGGCTCTCTCACGAACAGGCTCTGGAAAAAGCCGTGGAAGCTGTCTCGTATGCAAAGGAACACGGAGTCGCCGTAGAATTCTCAGCCGAGGACGCTACTCGATCGAATTACGAGTACTTGGGAAGGATGTTTAGCGCCGTTTGCGATGCAGGGGCTGATCGTGCAAACATACCAGATACGGTAGGGGTGAGCTCACCCGCAACGATGCAGCATCTTGTTCAGTCAGTCAGGCGGCTGGTGGATCGACCGATCAGCGTTCACTGTCACGACGATTTTGGGCTGGCAGTGGCAAACAGCCTCGCGGGCATTGAAGCCGGAGCCGTTCAGGCACACGTTACGGTGAACGGAATTGGGGAAAGAGCTGGAAACGCGTCTCTTGAAGAACTAGTGATGGCGCTCCACCAACTTGCCGTCAAGAAGACACGCATCGACACCACGCTCCTCTACGAGACTTCGAGACTGATCGCGAAGATGACAGGCGTGGTCGTTCAACCCAACAAGGCGATTGTAGGGGAGAACGCATTCGGTCACGAGTCTGGAATTCATACTCACGGAGTGAGCACAGAGGCATCTACCTACGAGCCATTCGACCCGGCCTTGGTTGGAAGAAAGAGGTGGTTCCAAGCGGGAAAACACGCCGGTGCACACGGGATAGGCGCCCAGCTGGCCGAGATGGGCTTGTCTCCAGCTGCCGAAGAACTTGCGCAGATCGTCTCCAAAGTCAAGGACTTGGCTGACAAGGGAAAGACCGTCACAGACACGGATCTTCTCGCCATCGCTGAGACAGTCATGACCACTTTCTCTGCTGACCGCAATCCCGTCTCACTCGTCGACTTCGCGGTTATGACTGGAATCGGGGTCGTTCCAACGGCGTCAGTGTGCATCAAGATCAACGGGACGCAATATGTCTCCTCCGAGACGGGGGTTGGCCCAGTCGACAGCGCAATGAAGGCCATCCAGAAAGTGACCGACCCACTCGTCCACGTGAGACTGAAGGAATACAGACTCGAGGCAATCACGGGCGGCTCCGACGCCCTAGCCGAGGTCCTCGTGAGGGTTGAGGATGATGATGGAGTCACCGTTTCAGCACGAACAACAGGAGAGGATGTAGTTCGAGCGAGCGCCGAGGCGATGGTTCTGGGGATCAACAGGCTTCTTCTGAAGCGACACATCGCGGTCAAGAATTCACAGTGGAAGGAGACACGGCTCGCTTGAGATCAGACTCGATCAAGAAGGGACCCGAGAGAGCTCCGCACCGAAGCCTCCTGAGAGCATGCGGGCTTAGCAGAGAAGATTTCTCGAAACCCTTCATCGGGATAGCGAGTTCACATGTGGACATCGTTCCAGGACACCTTCACCTACACGAGTTCAGCCAGATCGTGAAGTCGGCTGTTCGGGAGGCCGGAGGAGCACCGTTTGAGTTCAACACGATCGCCGTGGACGATGGAATCGCCATGGGTCATCACGGGATGAGCTACTCGCTTCCGAGTCGCGAACTGATCGCGGACTCGGTGGAAACGATGCTTGAGGCTCATCGGTTCGACGGAGTCGTGTGCATTCCCAATTGCGACAAGATAGTACCCGGGATGCTCATGGGGGCCGTCCGCGTCAACATCCCAGCAGTCTTCGTCAGCGGCGGACCAATGAAGAGCGGCCGAACAAGCCAAGGAGCCCCCATAGATCTGATGTCTGTCTTCGAAGGCGTGGGCAGTTATCATGCCGGTCTAATCACAGAGCAGCAACTCAACGAACTGGAGGAACGGGCTTGTCCCTCATGGGGCAGCTGCGCCGGACTCTTCACCGCAAATTCAATGAATTGCGCTTGTGAGGCGCTCGGACTGGCGTTTCCTGGAAACGGAACGATCCCTGCAACCTCTCCTGAGAGAGTCGAGCTCCTCAGACGTGCAGGCCATCAGATTGTGCGGCTGGTCAAAGCTGGGTTGAAGCCTAGAGACATCGTCACCAGAGAGGCCATCGATAATGCCTTTGCTCTGGACATAGCGATGGGTGGATCAACCAATACCGTCCTCCATACTCTCGCAATAGCTAGGGAAGCAGAAATTGACTATCAGCTGGATCGAATAAACGAAATCGCCAAGCAGATACCGCACATCTGCAACCTGAGCCCAGCTTCGGAATATAGGATGGAGGACTTGCACCGCGCGGGAGGAGTCAGCGCAGTCCTTAGAGAGCTCAGCCGGAAAGACGGGACACTCCACCTCGACCGAATAACGATCACGATGAAGACGCTCGGCCAGAACATCTCCGAGGCGAGGGTTGCCGACCCAGAGGTGATCCGTCCGGTCTCAAACCCCCATAGCCATCAAGGGGGAATCGCAGTGCTGTACGGCTCCCTAGCCCCGAGAGGTGCCGTCTGCAAGACAGCAGCCGTCGACCCAGCGATGATGAAACACACAGGGCCCGCGCGCGTCTTCGACTCGGAGGAAGACGCTTCCAAAGCGATCCTCAGCGGTTCTATTGTGGAGGGTGACGTCGTTGTCATTCGATATGAGGGGCCTAAGGGCGGCCCGGGTATGCGAGAGATGTTGGGCCCGACCGCGGCCCTAGTGGGGATGGGTCTCGGAGAAAGAGTAGCGCTCGTGACTGATGGGAGGTTCTCAGGAGCAACCCGCGGCGCGTGCATTGGGCATGTTTCTCCGGAGGCAGCTGCCGGGGGGCCAATCTCATGCCTCCGGCAGGGTGATTCCGTCGAGATCGATCTAGAGGGATTTCGTTTGAATGTTGACCTGGACCCGGACGAGATTGAGGCTCGCCTGAAGCAGCTTCCTCCGGGTCCGGTTCGTGCAACGTCCGGATACTTGGCTAGGTATGCCGCACTTGTCAGCTCAGCTGACGAGGGGGCGATTCTGAGGCAACGCGTTCGAGTTAGTCAAGGTGAGACCTGATGTCGATCAGAAAACAGAGATTTGTGTGGATGAACGGAGAATTTGTCGAGTGGGAAAGGGCAAACGTTCCGATACTGACCCATGCTCTTCACTACGGAACAGCAGTCTTCGAGGGCGCAAGGGCCTACAAGACAAGAAATGGACTTTCGGTCTTCCGCTTGAGAGAACACATCCGTCGCCTAAAGGCATCAGCGCATGCATACCTGATGGACCTACCATACTCGGAAAGCGAGCTCTGCCAGGCCACAACAGCCCTTCTAGCGAAGAATGAGACGCATGAATCGGCATACATCCGACCTATCGCCTTCAAAGCTGTCGGCGGCATAAACTTGGACTTCACAGAAGTTCCGACCTGGGTCGCAATAGTTGCTTTTCCATACAACAAGTACTACCAGAAAGAGGGGCTGGATGTGTGTGTCTCTTCTTGGAGAAAGACAGGAGAACCTTCAGTGCCGTCCTTGGCCAAGGCGTCGGGGCATTACATTAATGCAGTCCTCGCCAAGGTTGAAGCTGCCCAGAACGGATTTGACGAGGCTATACTGCTGGACCATAGAGGACTTGTCTCAGAAGGCACCGGTGAGAACATCTTCATCGTGAAACATGAGACCCTTCACACTCCGCCACTCTCTGCGGGAATTCTAGAAGGAGTCACTCGAGACACGCTACGCATTATCGCGGACGATCACAGCCTGAAGCTTCAGGAGCGAGACATTGCACGCAGCGAGCTCTACTCATGTGATGAAGCCTTCTTTACTGGAACCGCAGTCGAGATCTCTCCAATACTCAGCATCGACAAGCGAAAGATAGGAGAAGGGAGACCGGGTCCGGTGACCCGACAGGTACAGAAACTCTACTCCGAAATTGTCACCGGAGAAGATGGCCGATATGATCACTGGTTGACCCGTGTGTATCCGGAGGCTTCATCCAAGGTCACCGTAGCCCACAACCCTGTTGGATCACAGCATGATACAGATATGACTCCCGGGAATTGGCAGCTGCGCTTTTGGGAGTGGACGAGACCGCAAGGACCATAGCCTCCCAGCAATCACCCTTGCTGCACGCTCCAGCGCTTCGCTAGGAAATCATTGGAGATAGGGAAGTGAACGAAGGGACTTTGACCGAGCTCCGGAAGCGGCTCCGGTCTGTTGATGCCGAGCTGATTGGTCTACTTGCTCGAAGGTTGAGGCTCTCCCGAAAGATCGGGTACATGAAGCAGAGACTGAACATGGGGGTTATCGACCCGGTTGCTGAGAAGTCTGCCATGGAAAACTTTGTTGCCTCTGCCACCAAAGTCGGAGTCGAGGAGGCCTATGCACGACGAGTTGCCTGTCTGGTCATCGAAGGATCGGTCGAGGCTCAGCTGTCCTCCAGGCGGCATGCTGTTCCGAAAGACTCGGAACTCAAGGGATTCTACGAGAAGATGATCAGGATAGGAAGGAAACGGCGCAATCTGATCAGGCTGGACATAGGCGAGCCCCGTTTCAGGACTCCAAGTGCTATAGTGCGCGAAGCGAAGAAATTCCTTGGTCAGAATCCGACGATACTCTATGGATCAAGCGCAGGCTTGACTGAACTGGTGGACGCAATCGCTGCACATCTGAACGATCTATACGGGACGAACCTAGATCGGTCGAACCTACTTGTCTTTCCCGGAGCTCGTTTTGCCATCTTCGCGGCGATACGTAGCATTGTTGCAAGCCTTGAACGAGTAGCCGTATGTCGACCTGCATGGCCTGCCTATGAGTCATGCGCTGCCTTGGTCGGCGCAAGAACTCTCACAGTCCCGACGCGCCTAGAGGACCATTGGGATATTGATCTAACCGCTTTGGAGGAACAGCTCAAGCTAAGGCCAAAGATCCTTGTCCTCAACTATCCGAACAATCCTACAGGCAAGGTAATCTCAACAAGTAGATTCCAAGAAGTAGCGGGACTCGCCCGAAAATATCACGCCACTGTTCTCTCCGATGAGGTCTACGCAAGTTACTCCAGTTCCCCCGTACCGAGCATCCTGGAGTATCCGGATGTTGACGCGATCTACGTCAACAGTTTCTCAAAGGAGTTCGGGATGACAGGGTGGAGAGTCGCGTACGCGGTGGCACACAAGCAGACAATGGCGAAGATGCGCGCGATCGTCGAGACGACGCTAACCAACGTCCCCGAGTTTGTGCAACGAGCGGCGCTTGCAGCGCTCAAAGATCCAAAGCAGGAGGCAGCTCGTGCTAGGCGCCAAATTTGTAGACGAGTTGAAACGGCGTGTGAGGAATTGAAAAGGGCGGATTTCGATTTCTATACGCCTGATGGCGGTTTCTATGTCTTTCCTCGAATAAAGAGGAGAAACATCGATTCCCAGAAGCTCGCAGAGTACGTGCTTACGAAGTATGGGGTCGGCGTTTTGCCGGGAACTATTTTCGGCGAGTACCCGGGCTTCCTGAGGTTGGCGATTACCGAAGCAGAGACTAGAGTGAAGACAGGAATAAGACGAATTGGGGAGGCGATAGATGAATGGTCAGGAAGGTAGCTGTCATCGGAGCAGGAGGAATGGGCTCCTGGTTCGTCCGTTTCTTCAAATCCAGAGGGGACCTGGTCACGGTCTCTGACCGTGATGAACGCAGAGCTAGACTCCTTGCCGGGAAGATTCGGATAAGATACGCCTTAAGCAACGTCGAGGCTGCACGAGGAAGCGACATAGTGGTTCTCGCGATTCCAGCGAACGTAATCTCAGATGTTGTCAGAGAGATCCTTCCAGCCCTGGGAAGGAACGCCCTGTTGTTTGACATCTGCGCGGTGAAGTCCGCTGTGATTCCCGCTCTTCGTTTAGCCGAGAAACGAGGCATCCAAGTTGCTAGCATCCACCCCATGTTCGGTCCGCTCGCGTCCGATCTCCGTGAGAAGAACATAGTCGTCGTGAGCACAGGAGAGAACAAGCGAGCCTTGAAAATGATCAAACACATGCTGAAAGGCGCGCGCGTTTTCTTGGCTGACCCGCAGGTTCATGACAGACAGACCGCTGTGACCCTTGCCCTGCCGCACTTTCTCAACATGGCCTTCGCGATGACGATGTCTAGAAGGAGACGTCTTGCTGAAATCAGGAAGTTTGCAGGGAGAACGTTCAATCTGCAGATGTTGCTGGCCGAAACGGTGGCAAGCGAGCCCGAGACCACCGCTGACATCCAAATCATGAACAAGGAGTTTCGTGTAATCTTGCGAGACCTGCAACGTGACATCAAGTCGCTTGCAGGGATTGTGAATAGGCAGGATCGAGCGGAGTTGGTTTCCCGTTATCAGCAGATCAGAGAGCGATTATCTCCGGATCCTCAGTTCGGCGTTGCAGGAGAAGCCTTCGAGAAGGCTTGCGAGGCAGTGTCAGGAGTGTCGGGGAAGTAGACAAGAGGTCCGCACACTCGAGGTTCGTCCGCTTGAGCAGGTCCGTGGTTCGAGTTGCCTTTCAAGGTGAGAGAGGCAGTTACAGTCATGAGGCGTCCGAGAAATACTTTGGAAGCCGCGTTGCGGTCAAGCCTTTCAGAACATTGCCGGAGGTTTTCCATGCCGTTGAATCCAGAGAGGTCGCCTTCGGAGTTGTGCCTGTGGAGAACTCGTACGAAGGAAGCGTCAATGAGACTCATGATCTGCTAGCGACGACGAGATCCAGAGTATGTGGGGAAGTAGAGGTCAGGGTGAGGCACTGTCTGATTGGAAGGCCGGGAACCAAGCAGACCGACATAATGACTGTCTACTCTCATCCGCAAGCTCTGGCGCAGTGTGCGAGATATCTGCGTGCACATAGGTTGGAGGGTGTGCCGGCCTACGACACAGCAGGTAGCCTGAAACTGGTCAAGGCGATGCGGTCCTCCAAGGTCGCAGCGGTCGCAAGTAGACGAGCCGCGCAGCTGCATGGGATGGACATAATTTCGGAGGGAATCGAGGACAGTGATGTCAACTACACGAGGTTCCTCATTCTTGGAAGAAAGATCGCACCCCGCTCGGGGGATGACAAGACTTCTATCATATTCGGAGTTGAGCACAAGCCAGGGTCGTTGTACCGAGCTCTCAGGGCACTTTCGACTCGAAGGATCAACCTGACGAAGATAGAATCCAGGCCGGTGAAGGATACGCCCTGGCAATACAACTTCTTCGTTGATTTCCAAGGGTACGTGCGGGACAAAATGTGCCGAGAAGCGCTCAGGGACCTACAGGGGAAGACGACGTTTGTGAAGGTGCTGGGATCGTACCCGCGTGCGTCGTCCACCTAAGGCTTCTTCAACACAAGCGGAATCACGCCAGCTCTCAATGAATGGTCGGCAAGCGCTATCGCCATCATAGCTTCCACAATAGGAATCGCTCTCGGAATGACACAGGCGTCGAATCTACCTTTGATCAACAGTGGTTGCTCCTCAAGCGTTTGAAGGTTGACAGTCTTCTGCGGGATCGCTATCGATGATGGTGGCCTGAAAGCGATCCTGCATACCAGGCGTTGACCGTTACTGAGTCCGCCTGTAATTCCGCCAGCGTTATTGGTGGGACTCTGGATTGTTGCGTCGCGCACTATGAGGGGATCATTGTACTCTGAACCTCGCATCCTCGCCGACTCGAAGCCGGCCCCGAACTCCACCGCCTTCACTGATGGAATGGCAAAGAAGGCTTTAGACAGATCTCCGTCGAGGTTGTCGAAGACCGGCTCTCCTAGACCGACGGGAACCCCGGTCGCAACGGCCTCGATCACACCTCCGACAGAGTCCCCGAGTTGCTTGGCGTGAGCCATTGCCTCTGTCATCTTGGCAGCGGTCGCAGAATCAGCACAGCTCAGTGGACTATTGCGCGACAGCTTCACCTCTTCCCCAATGCGCACCCTATTTGCTCGGATCCCCGCGATTTCCACGGTATGAGCATACACCGCCATCCCGATTGTACTGATCAGCTTCTTCGCAACGGCGCCGGCTGCCACAAATCCCACGGTGATTCTTGCTGAGAACCTGCCGCCGCCTCTATAGTCCTCGTACCCGCCGTACTTCAGCCTGGCAGCTAGGTCCGCTTGTCCGGGCCTCGGAGTGTACTTTCTTTCTTCATATCCTTCAGACTGTGTGTTCAGATTGGATACAGAAAGCAGAATGGGTGCTCCGGTAGTGTGGTCGTTGAACACTCCGGACACGATTTCTATTTGATCGGGCTCCCTCCTCTGCGTGGAAAAGACATCACCAGAAGCTTGCCTTCTCTGCAACTCTCGCTGAATCTCGTTGGCGGTAAGCTCGAGCCCGGCTGGGCATCCGTCAATGACTATCCCAACCTTTGGGCCGTGGCTTTCGCCGAAACTTGTGACTACGAACCGCTTTCCGAGTGAGTTTCCGCTCAATGTGCTGTCACATCTGCTCCTAATGACTGTAGATCCTGCCAGAAAGACGGATAGGATTTTCCTACGCACTCGGCGTCGACTATTGTGGCTTCGTCCGTGCAGAGTCCGAGCGCGGCGAACGCCATCGCTATCCTGTGATCGCGGCGTGGGTCGATAGTTGCGCTACGCGGCTTGCCGCCACGGATAGTGAGTGAATTCTCCGATTCACGAGTCTCTATGCCCATCTGGTTCAATCCACTACTCATTGCCAGAACACGGTCAGATTCCTTGATTCTGAGTCTTCGAATGCCCCTGATCCTGCTGACACCTTCTGTCAGCGCGCATAATGCGCAGACTGCTGGAAAGAGGTCTGGGCAGTCCGAGACGTCGACTTCAGCGGCCTTAAGCTGCGATTCCCCAATCATAACAGAACTTGAATCAGTGTTCACTCGTCCGTTCATCGTCTCAAGGATGCGCAGTAGGTATCGATCGGCTTGGAGAGTCTCCCGGGGGAGTCCCTCAACGGTCACCTTTTCGCCGGCGATCGTTGCTGCAATCATCAAGAAAGCAGCTGATGACCAGTCGCCTTCGATTTCGACATCGTAGGGTCGGTACGCCTGAGTTTCGCTATGGAACCTGGTCAGGTCATCTGTAGCATCGACATGAACCTGGAACTTGCGTTGCATGTCCAAGGTCATCTCGACATAGGACTTCGATTCCAGGCGTCCAAGTACGACGACTTCCACTGGCGTCTTTGCCAAAGGTGCGGCTAGCAAGAGTGCTGAGACATATTGTGAACTCACATTTCCGGGTATTTCTACAGATCCGCCTTGGATGGGGCCTCTCACATGTACAGGGGGGTATCCGTGGTCGCACGTGCAGTCTGCCCCGAGCTTCTGGAGGGCAAGCGCAAGGTCCTTGACCGGCCTTCTCATCAGCGAAGGTCCGCCTAGAATCTGTGCATCATGAGGAGTCGTTGCACATACGCCTGTCATGAATCGAAGGGTCGTTCCTGACTCTCCACAGTAGATCTCGCTTGACGGCTTTTTCAACCCTCCAAGCCTACTGACGTGTGCATTTCCTTTTTCCAATTGTGTCGCTACACCGAGCTTTGAGAGTGCTGCGGCGCTGGCTAGGGTATCATCGCAGATGAGGAGGGAGTGAAGTGTGCTTTCACCCCCGGCCAATGCTGCGCAGAATAGGCCTCTGTGGGTATAGCTCTTTGACGGCGGCGCGCGTAAGGACCCGTGGAGGCTGCTGCGGCGTACTGTCATCTCCAATGGCGGCAGAACCTCAATCTTCCAAAGCCGCTCCTGGTAATGACGGGCGTTCTCTCGTCTTTGAAACCAGGACTTGGCCTCCATGTTCTGTCAAGACATCTAGTACCTGGTTCTTGAGCTCTTCTTTCACCACAAAGGCATAGGCCGGGCCTTTCCCTGAGATCCCGGCAGCCAACGCGCCAGCTTCTAAGCTCTCTATGATTACATCTGTCGGAAGTTTCAAGGCATGTGAGTATATCAAGCCGTTGAGTGTCATTGCATTCCAGTAATTACCCTCAAACGCTTCTTTGTGGGCGATGTCCACCTGCCTGGCAACTGTCCTAATTCTTGCCAAGTCAACCTTGATCGTGTAGGCCTTCTCTGGAGGAACCAGCAGGAAGACACAGTACTCTTCGACAGGGAATGTCCGCAGTACTTTTCGAAGCATGTTGTCCGTGACAACCACGTTTCCGTACAGTGAGGCTGAAGCATCATCGAAAGCTCCTGTTACGCTGACCTTCGCTTCTAGGCTAGCATCAACAACTACGTTCAGTATTTCCTTAGGATCCATGCGCTTATCGAGTGCGGCGAGTGTGGCGAGCACAACTGCGTTGCCTGCTACACTACTGCTCTTCAGACCTCTGGCGATCGGGATGTTCGACTCGGTCTCTACTCTGGCCCCAAGCGTTCGGGTGCCGAAACGGTCGAACACTGCTCGAACGCATTTCTCCGTGAGCAGCGTGTTCTCCCCTTTTTCGTTGAGAATCGTGGTTTCGATGGCTCCGTCATCGGTCAGCTCTACTCTGGCTTTAGTCCAGAGATCGATGCCGAAGGCTGCTCCCTTTCCAGTAGCAAGTGCGCTCACAATCGTAACAGCCCCGTATGCTACGGCTTCTCCGCGCGCATTCATTGCCTTGCTCTCGCCTCGACAGCTGCTTTTCGCATCACACCGATCGGCGCATGTACACCGGTCCAAAGCTCGAACGAGAGCGCGGCCTGTTCGATCAACATCTCAAGACCATCAATAGCTCTGGCTCCGGCGAGGCTCGCTTTGGCAAGAAAGCCGGTCTTGGGCTTGTAGTTGGCATCCATCACCAGCATGTCTCGCCCAACCAGGCCTTCTCGAATCAGTGTCTTTTCGAAACGGGAAAAGACATCAACGGGCAGAGTATTGATCAGAAGATTTGCTCGTGCAACTTCTCTACGAAGGTTCGTTTTTTCGAGCGCGCATGAACGGCTTGAAGCTCCGCTCCACCATGTAACCTTCGATGCCAAACGAGCTCCACTCGAGGGAGTGCGGTTCAGAATCACAATGGTCTCGACCATCTTCGAGAGCTGATAAGCGATCGCCTTTGCGGCGCCTCCCGCACCGAGAATCACGCCCCTCCTGCCCGACAAAGTTCCCAGATGCGAGAGAGCTTTCACGGCTGCCTGTCCATCGGTGTTGTAACCGTGGAGTTTGCCACTCCTTCTTACTACCGTGTTCACGGCTCCGATCTCTCGAGCGGTATGGTCGATCCTGTCCATGAAGCGGAGAACACGCGACTTGTGGGGCATGGTTACGTTGATGCCCAACACTCCGAGAGATCTGAATCCTTCAATCGCCGTTCTGAGCTCGTTTCTCCGAACCAGAAAGGGAACATAGACAAGATCCATGTTCAGCGATCGGAACGCAGCGTTGTGGATCGCAGGCGAGAGGGAGTGCGCGATCGGATCTCCGATGACTGCACAAACCTTGGTTGACCCGCCGATGATGGGTAGGTCCCTTGATGCAGTCGAAGCGCTCAAGGCATGATTCACGCTATTCCGAACTCCTTGTAGAAGGCTCTTAGGCTGCTCACCGGAATCTGGCCTGCTGCGGTTTCTCTGCCGGCGCCGGATGAAGCGAGTGTGAAATAGGCTCCGAATATTGGAGAAAGAATCCTCGAGGGAATACCCTGCTTTCCCATGGCGAAGCAGACCAGCCTGGTTTTTCTGGCATGCTTCTCGACGAACACGAGGCAACTGAGGCTGTCCGCGTAACTGTTGGCAGTGGTGACTATTTTGCAGACATCCGCGCCTGTGCTCCTCTCTCTTTCGAGAACGGATTCAAGTGCACTCAGTCTGGGAGTAGTCTTTCCGTTGTGGTATGAGACGATCGCTTTTGCGCCCTCTTGTTCTAATCGGCGAACGAGCTTGGTGACATTCTTCGTGTTCAGCTCAAGATCGACGTAATCAAACCCGCCTTGAGCTGCTCGAACCAACGTTTCCATTCTAGTTCTTTCTGTTCCAGGAAACAAGCCGCCTTGGTCTCTGCGTCTGTTGGTCGCAATCATCGGTCGATCCGTGGCCTCTCTTATCTCAGCGATCGATGACGTAGTCTTCATCAAGTCGAACCGTATCTCAACTAGGTCGGGATTGTCACGGTCTAATTGCCTGAGAACTCTGACCGTTCTTTGCACGCTTCTCTCCATCACTGAAACGCAGATCCTAGGCCGCAATCAGCCTCACCCATCAGGAAGCAATCATGCCTTGGAGAACTCTGAGAACAACTTCTGACGGAACATCTTCTGTCAGGAAGACCTCGCCTATTTTTCGTGGCAATACCCACCTGACTCGCCCAGCATGCCTCTTCTTGTCCTTGTTGAGTTGCTGAACAATTTCGACCGGGTCAATGGTTTGGAGCATTCTCGTGGGAAGGCCGGCAACCTGAGTTACATTCTCTTGGAGTTGCACCGTCTCCCGATCTGTGGCATCAATCTCGAGAGATATCCGTGCCGCTGCCGTCATGCCGATTGCAATGGCCTCTCCATGAGTGTATTGGGCATAGCTGGTTAGGGATTCCAGAGCATGTCCAACTGTGTGACCATAGTTCAGTGTTGATCTGATGCCCTGTTCCCGCTCGTCTTGCTCGACAATCCGAGCCTTAATGGAACAGCATCGCGAAATGATCTCGATGAGTGTGTATCCCGGAATGTTGGAAAACGACCGCACGTTTTCCGAAAGCAATCGGAAAAGTTCGGGATCCGCAATGACGGAGTATTTTATGACTTCAGCTAGTCCGGAGGTGAGTTCCCTCTCGGGGAGAGTCGATAAGGTGGTGACATCTGTCCACACGAGGCTCGGCTGATGGAAGGCTCCTACGAGATTCTTGGCCTTCGGATGGTTGACGGCGGTCTTTCCTCCGATGCTGCTGTCCACCTGCGCGAGCAGAGTTGTAGGCACTTGCACGAATCGTATTCCGCGCATAAATGTGGCGGCTGCAAATCCCGCGGTATCCCCGATCACTCCTCCTCCGACGGCGACTATTCCGGAGCTCCTCTCAAAGTCCTTGTCCAGCAGATTGTCGAAGATTGTTGTAAGCGTTTGAAAGGACTTCGCTTCTTCGTCATCTCTCATCAGGGTTACGGAAACGTCGAAGCCGCTCGTCGCCAGAGAATCGTGAACGGTCCTCCCGTAGAGAGGCCATACAGTTTGGCTGGTTACAATCATCTGTTTAGATCCAAGTTCGAGGTCTCTTACTGCGTCTCCCAGTTTGGCAATTATTCTGTCTCCTATGACGATCTCGTACGAGCGCGTGCCGAGCGACACTGGAATTCTTCTCAAACCGAGAAATCACCTAGCGTATCGCGCGACCCACGGCCTTAGCGACAGGATCAAGTTCTTCCATCATCCTTTCGAACTCCTTCAGGTTCAGCTGCTGCTGTGGATCGGAGAGCGCGTTCTCAGGACTTGGATGGGTCTCAATCATTAGCCCGTCGGCTCCTGCTGCGACAGCTGCCTTGGCCATCGGCGCTACAAGGTCGCTACTTCCCGTCGCGTGGCTCGGGTCAACCAAGACAGGGAGGTGCGTCTCCCTTCTCAGGACAGCAACAGCCGCTAGATCCAAGGTGTTTCGAGTTGCCTTCTCGAATGTGCGGATGCCGCGTTCGCACAGCGCAACATTCGGGTTGCCCTCCAAGAGAATGTACTCTGCTGCCTGCAGCCACTCGTCGATGGTGGTCATCATTCCCCGTTTCAAGAGGACAGGTTTGTTTGATCTTCCGACGGCTTTCAGCAAGGAGAAGTTCTGTACGTTCCTCGCTCCGATCTGGAACATGTCCGCGTACTTGGCGACTACTTCAACTTTTGCGGGCTCTAGTACTTCTGTAACCACGGGAAGTCCGGTTTCCTCGCTTGCCTTTGCAAGCAAACGCAAACCCGGCTCTCCAAGCCCTTGGAACTCGTAGGGTGATGTCCGAGGCTTGAAAACGCCCCCTCGTAGCAGTGAGGCGCCCGCTCGTTTGGCAGCGCGAGCAACTTCTAGGAGTTGGTCCCATCCCTCAACGGAACATGGACCGGCGATGACGACAATTTTTCCTGCACCGATCTCTGCCGTTCCAACCCTGACTACTGACTTCTCGTTCTGAAACTCTCTGCTGGCGAGTTGTGCTCCTTGACGCGGCAAAACTAGCCTCTCAACGATCCCTGTCTCCTCAAGCTTTGCTGTGATCTTTGAAGGTGGATTTGTGTGAGTGACAAGAAGCGTTTCATCATTCCACGATACTGTTCTTGGCTCGAGCTTTTCTCCTGACAACAGACTGAGCGCTTCGTCAATTCTGCGGGAACTCGTGTTTCTTCGAGTGACCACAATCAATGGATCTCCCTCTCTTTTGTCGTCTCAGACATGTTCTTGCGGTCTATGACACGTCTTGCGGCAGCCGCGATATGACGAGCCGTTAGTCCATGAAGCTCCATCAGTTCGCGGAGATCGCCTGACTCACCGAATCTGTCCCGGATTCCGATCATCTCGACTGGAACGGGATCATGTCTGCACACGATTTCGGTGACGGTTCCGCCTAGACCGCCTAGGATGTTGTGATCTTCAACAGTGACAATTGCTGCCGTCTGCGTTGCCAACTCGATAACCGCTTCTTCATCGGCGGGTTTGATCGTGTGCATGTCGAGTAGGGAGGCCCTGATTCCTTCACTTCGCAGCAGGGCTTCCGCTTGGATGGCTTCCGAGACGAGCAGCCCAGAGGCAACGATTCCGACGTCCGGTCCGTCGCTGATTCTTCTAGCCTTTCCCACGTGGAACCCGTCCTTGTCATCGAAGATATTCCGTGCCTCACCTCTTCCAAGCCTGATGTAGAACGGTCCTGTCGTCTCCACAGCTGCTCGTACGGTCTGTCTCATCTCTGAAAGATCAGCGGGAAGTACTAGGGTGATTCTGGGGACAGATCTGATGAGGGCGATATCCTCGAAGCATTGGTGCGAGGAACCGTCAGCCGATGGTGAGATGCCTGAATGCGTTGCAACCATCTTGACGTTCAGACCATCACGAGCCACGCTGTTTCTGATCTGCTCCCAAGCCCGGCCAGCCAAGAACGTCGCGTACGTGCTAACGATAGGTATCTTTCCAGCTGATGCAAGCCCTGCCGCGGTTCCCACCATGTCTTGCTCGCTGATTCCGAGATTGAAGTATCGCTCCGGGAAAGCCTCGAATGCGCTCACTCCGGTGGATCTTCCAAGGTCTCCCGTGATCACGACGAGATTCTTGTATTCTCGGCCAAGTTCGACGAGAATCTTGCCGAGTTCTTCCCTAAATGTTGGCATTTCGATTCCCACTATCATCTGGCAATGGGTAGTACGTGTCAAGCTAGGAGTAGCGCAGCTCTTCCATAGCCCAGTCCAAGTCCTCTTCGCTAAACGAGACGTTGTGTGAGTTCGCGTCGCCTTCCAAGAACGATAGGCCCTTGCCTTTCATGGTTCGTGCAATTATCACGGTTGGAC